>Ga0194037_1001235_pt1 | contig 18774 bp, 13 predicted proteins | sample JunL306m_MetaG_FD_148653 | JGI IMG/M metagenome (GOLD analysis project Ga0194037, IMG submission 148653) | Anoxic zone freshwater microbial communities from boreal shield lake in IISD Experimental Lakes Area, Ontario, Canada - Jun2016-L304-6m | ecosystem: Environmental > Aquatic > Freshwater >...
GGGCTGCCTTAACTTGTAGGCCGGAATAAGACTTTACGAGCGTAAGTGAGTAAAGCGTTTCCGGCATAGGTAGCGATCCTGTGCAGGAAACGCCATCATGCGCTACGCTTAGGAACTATGATTTATAAAAATCCCCCTCGACCCCCATTTTACAAAGGGGGGGAGCCAAAAATGAAAATACTTTCACTGTCTCTTTAGCCACTCGCACAGCAGACTCAACCCCACTAATAAAGGGTAGTAACCCAGTAGGTTAACGATGCTAAATTTGTATATTAGCTGTCATAAACTATGAGGTATATAAGCTAAACCTTGTTTTGCGATTCCGACTAAATTGATCTGAGATGTATTGAATACACTATCAGCAGCTTGCATGACAAAAGTATTCATCAAAATGCCCGATGAAATTATATTTGAAATCTGCATTGGAGGAGGGGCTGTCCCTATTATATTAGTCCAAACGTTAGTAATTACATCAATAGGAGTGCTTAAGTTATTTGCGGCTAAGGCCAAATCAACAAGTTGTGAATAAGTTGTGCCTTTATCGAGATAGGCCAAGCCTATACCTATATATTGCTGATTTTGAAGATAGCTTGGCCCAAATACTGCACCTAATATTTTTTCAACAATACCTGCATTGCCCGTTAAGGTACCTGTAGTGCTATTTAAATCAAATGCCAAATTTATATCAGTAAATTGTAAGCGTTGGATATTGGTTAATAAATCAACATTAACACCAGGTGTACTAATAGGGCCTACGTTTATTTGACCGGAGACTCCCACACCAATTGAATATGTAGACGAAGATGCAGTTGTATTAGATAAAGATGGTTTGTATACGCAGGTATCAATACCTCCACCGCCATTGACTATATCGCCCTTACCTCCTGTAACAAAAACATTATTATTAGTATCACCTGTCATTGTATTTGAAGCAGCTGTTGAACCATATACTCCACTAATACCTGATAACTTATCGGTGATTGTTCCCAATGTCGCCGTGCCTTTTAACAGATTAACATTCACACCAGATGCTTCACGAGAAAAGTCAACAGTATCAAATCCACCTCCACCAATAAAGGTATCGCTTAGTGCATCAGCTCCAAAAATATTATTGTTTGAATTACCTGTAAATGTATTTGTAACACCGCTCTTGCCATTCACACCAATGACATAATCTATGTTTTTTAAAGACTGAGTATAGCTATTACCATTAATAGTAAATTTTACAGAACCTAAGACAAGATTTACATCAAAAGCAGTTGTTAGCCCTAGTTGTGAATAATCTATGGAACTCATACCACTGCCACCACTATAAAAGCCCCCATCAACATAATCATTCCCTGTTGTCCCTATAATAGAGGATCCCAAAGGAGTATAAATATAGTCATCACCTGAAGTACCAAAATATTTACCAGAGGGATTCGGCTTATCAATAGTAGTTGACATAAGTTTCCTAAATTAAATGTGTAAATTTCAGTTTATTAATTTGCGATTGAGAATATTTTATCAAAATAAATTTAATTTTAAGTATAACAAAATGTCTATAAGAAACTCATAAAATCAAACGCATATTTCCAAAAAAAGCTTTTTATGTTTGATTATTTTTAATCTTATAAGTGACTGTCAGAATACCCTACGCTACTTAGACTAAGACTAACAGACTACTTAGTCATCAAAGAATTGGAGCTTTACTATTCAGTGCCGCACGTGATAAGGCGTCGTTAATATACCTTCTAAACGAGGACAGGAGGGCTTTAATCCATTTTTGTGCATGGCGGCGACCCTCAAATTGGTTAAATCTACCCGTTTCGTTAATGGTATGAGAGTGACTGACAACGAGACTATGGATATCGTTGAAATGGGACTGGGCGACTTAGTTAATAAGGAAATTGTTAATTTAATTAGGCAAAGCGGTAGGCTTAACAGGAAAAGATGGCGTTTCATTCGCGCTAAAAAGATACAGCAACACCACACCTCACTAGAGACTGATGATACAGAAATCATTGGACTTAGGTTAGCCCCTATCGGAGTAGGCGAAGACGGCCGATCTTATAATAACAATGCCGATCTATTCGCAGGTAAGCTTGCCGAAGTATTAAAAGCTGAAAAAATTATCTTATTAACCAATACTGCAGGCATACTTGATAAACAAGAAAAGTTGCTAACCAACTTATCCCTACAAGACATCGATGATTTAATTGCAGATGGCACTATCTCAGGTGGAATGATCCCTAAAACCCGCTGCGCAACTGACGCACTTAAAGGTGGGGTTAATAATGTACTTATTATCGATGGTCGCGTAGATCATGCCGTGCTACTTGAACTTTTCACCGATCAAGGTGTTGGTACTTTACTATTAAGAGCTAAGCACGATAAAGCATATTAATTGTGTGCGGTGGTTTGCTATCCAGACTGTGAAAGTATTCTTTTATTTTCCCTCTTTAGCCATAGGTATCTACACAAATAATGGTTAGCATTCCCACGCGAGAACGATAACATTGTGGTGAAGATCGTAGGGGCTGCCTTAACTTGTAGGCCGGAATAAGACTTTACGAGCGAAAGTGAGTAAAGCGTTTCCGGCATAGGTAGCGATCCTGTGCCGGAAACGCCATCATGCGCTACGCTTATATGGTCTTATTCCGGCCTACAATGCTGTTCTTATTCAAGAACAATTGTTTTGAAACACCACCCTAGCGAGCATAGGTATCTGCACAAATAATTGTTAGCACTTCCTCGCGAGAACGATAACATTGTGGTAAAGATCGTAGGGGCGTATTGCATACGCCCTTATAAAATAAGCTCTATAACATTGGACTTTCGATGTTGGGCATATGCAATACGCCCCTATGGTGATTTTTATCGTTTCCACGCTAATAAGAAACTTGTGTAGATACCCTATGCTCCTTAATAGAAGGGGGGCTGCCTTAACTTGTAGGCCGGAATAAGACTTTACGAGCGTAAGTGAGTAAAGCGTTTCCGGCATAGGTAGCGATCCTGTGCCGGAAACGCCATCATGCGCTACGCTTAGATGGTCTTATTCCGGCCTACAATGCTGCTCTTATTCAATAACAATTGTTTTGAAACACCACCCTAGCGAGCATAGGTATCTGCACAAATAATTGTTAGCATTCCCTCGCGAGAACGATAACATTGTGGTAAAGATCGTAGGGGCGTATTGCATACGCCCTTATAAAATAAGCTCTATACCATATAGACTTTCGATGTTGGGCGTATGCAATACGCCCCTACGGTGTTTTTTATCGCTTCCACGCCGATAAGAAACCTGTGTAGATACCTATGCTCCTTAATAGAGGGGGCTGCCTTAACTTGTGGCCGGAATAAGACTTTACGAGCGAAAGTGAGTAAAGCGTTTCCGGCATAGTGCGGTGGCTTGCTGTCGCGAAACCACCCTACAAGTTGCGGACTTATTTTGTCGACATTACAGATAACCCTGTCAAAAACCCTCGAGTTTTTGCCAACGTGATAGGTACCGCCATGAAAATCCCTCGGGATTTTACCAGCGGGATAGGTACCGCTATGAAAATCCCTCGGGATTTTGCCGACGGGATAGGTACCGCTATGAAAAACCCTCGGGGTTTTGCCAGCGGGATAGGTACCGCCATGAAAAAACCTCGGGATTTTGCCAATGTGATAGGTAATATTGAGATCATCAGCATTCACCACCTCAACATTAGCCCAGTATTTCAGCTTAAAACAACAACCAAATCTTAAACATTAACAAAATAGCTCAACAAAAATATATTAATGACTGATGTTCCGCAGCCGCCATTAAGCGGTTTTAAAAAACTTAGATTCAAATAATAATGAGGTCGCTATCGCGACGATATGTTGATCGGGTAATCGCATCGCACCCGAGGGCGAGATACTTTCTTTTGCGCAGCCTTTAGAAAGTATCCAAAGAAAAGGCGGCTCGATTACCGCTTCTTCTTGCGCTCCTCGATTTTGTCGAGGGTCGGTAGAGAGGGCTTCCTGCCCTCCTACCGACGCGAGGCATCCATGCAGAGCCCCTGTTGTGGCCAATCCAACAAAACCTGCGGTGCTCAACGCAGCAAACGAGAATAAAACCTGGTTACTGCGTAATATCAGTTAATAAGTGATTGTCGGAATATCATAATTTAACCCAACTAAAATTAAGGCTTAATGACTACTTAGTCATCAAAGAATTGGAGCTTTACTATTCAGTGCCGCACGTGATAAGGCGTCGTTAATATACCTTCTAAACGAGGACCGGAGGGCTTTAATCCATTTTTGTGCATAGCGGCGACCCTCAAATTGGGTAAATCTACCCGTTTCGTTGATGGTATGAGAGTGACTGACAGCGCGAGACTATGGATATCGTTGAAATGGTACTGGGCGGCTTAGCCTAGGCAAATACTAGGCTTAACCCGTCGCCCTTAACCCTTCGCCCTTTGTCTGCGCTTAAAAGAGTCCCTTCTAAAAGTGAACGGTTAAGCTAAACTGTCCCGTCTTAAGTTGGTAGCCATAATGTCTTAGTCAACAAACATTATTTTAGATCGAAACGATCCAGCATCATGACCTTGTTCCATGCATTTACAAAATCCATCACAAACTTCTCTTTTCCATCTTCGGAGGCATACACTTCTGAAATAGCCCTAAGTTCAGAATGCGATCCAAAAATTAAGTCAACCGAGGTAGCCGTCCATTTCAGCTCACCTGTCTTTCGGTCAATGCCCTCATAAATACCTTCAGACTTGGATGACTTTTGCCACTTTGTAGCCATATCCAGTAAATTCACGAAGAAATCATTACTTAATACACCGGGCTTGCTAGTTAAAACACCCTGATTGGATAGTTCTGCATTAGCATTCAAGGCGCGCATCCCACCAACCAAAACTGTCATTTCTGGCACGGATAGGGTTAACATATTAGCTCTATCAATCAACATCTCCGTTGGTGAAAGGGTATTGCCTTCACCATAGTAATTACGAAATGCATCCGCTTTAGGCTCAAGCACTGCAAAGGTATTCACATCGGTTTGATCTTGTGAGGCATCCATCCGACCTGGTGTAAAAGCAGCTTTCACATTATAACCGGCGGCTTTTGCAGCTTGCTCAACCGCTGCAGTGCCACCTAAAACAATCAGATCAGCAACCGACACTCTTTTTCCATTAGACTGCCCAAGATTAAAGTCCTTTTGAATATTTTCTAAGATCGATAGCGTCTTAGCAAGCTCATCCGGCTTGTTGACTGGCCAATCCTTTTCTGGCGCAAGACGAACACGTGCCCCATTAGCTCCTCCGCGCATATCAGTACCTCGGAATGAAGCGGCCGAGGCCCAAGCAGTGCGAACAAGTTCGGATACAGTCAAGCCTGATTTAAGAATTTTATTCTTAAGCATTTCTGTGTCACTTGCATTTATTAGCTTATGATTCGCTGTAGGAAGTGGATCTTGCCAAATCAGAACCTCAGCAGGAACTTCAGTCCCAAGGTATCTTGATCTAGGTCCCATATCGCGGTGAGTAAGTTTGAACCATGCCTTAGCAAAAGCGATTTCGAATTCCTTTGGGTTTTCAAGAAAGCGTTTTGCGATTATTTGATAACTGGGATCAGTTTTTAATGCGATGTCTGTAGTAAACATGATGGGTGCATGTCTCATATCTTTATCGTGAGCATCCGGCACCAAATTCGCTGCATTTACATCACTTGGAATCCACTGTGTAGCACCTGCTGGACTCTTGCTCTTAACCCATTCAAAAGCGAATAAGTTAGTTAGGTATTGAGTGGTCCATTGAGTAGGGTTTGCACTCCAAGCACCCTCCAAGCCGCTGGTAATCGTGTCGCCACCATTGCCTTTGCCGCACTTGTTTTTCCAGCCGAAGCCTTGTTCTTCAATACTGGCACCTGCTGGCGCTGCTTCCACACAATTGGAGGGTTCGTTTTTACCATGAGCTTTACCAAAAGTATGTCCACCTGCTATGAGCGCAAGCGTTTCTTCATCATTCATTGCCATACGGCCAAATGTTTCTCGGATATCTTTTGCAGCGGCCATGGGGTCAGAGTTACCATTCGGCCCCTCTGGATTGACATAAATAAGTCCCATCTGAACAGCAGCCAGTGGTTGGTCTAGTTTTCGATCACCTTTGTAGCGCTCATCACCCAGCCATTTTTTCTCAGGCCCCCAATAGACTAAATCGGCTTCCCAATCGTCAGTTCGGCCGCCAGCAAATCCGAAGGTTTTAAAGCCCATAGATTCTAAAGCAACGTTGCCAGTAAGCACCATTAAGTCAGCCCATGAAATTTTATTGCCATATTTGCTCTTTATCGGCCAAAGCAAACGTCTTGCTTTATCTAAGTTTGCATTATCAGGCCAACTGTTAAGTGGTTCAAAACGCTGCTGTCCTCCACCTGCGCCGCCACGTCCATCAGCTACACGGTAAGTGCCTGCACTATGCCAAGCCATCCGAATAAAAAATGGCCCATAATGCCCATAATCTGCAGGCCACCAATCTTGAGATGTTTTCATCAAGGTTTCGATGTCTTTCTTTACGGCCTTAATATCGAGCTTTTTAAATTCCATAGCATAGTCAAATTTCCTGTCCATTGGATTAGACTCAAGGGAGTGTTGTCGAAGAGGCGCTAAATCAAGTCTTTCTGGCCACCAGAATTGATTCGACATCGATTCGGTTGCTGAGGGCGTAGGAGTTTCTGCGCAATAGCCTGCTTGGGAAAAGGCTAACATTAACAGCACCACATTCGATAGTTTTAAGTTCAACATAAATATTCCTGCTTTTGGTGTTAATGGATGCCAATAGTTCTGACAGCTTGGTTTATATGGCTAGCAACTTAAGGCCGGACAGTTTCAGCGCAGACGAAAGACTCAGGGCGAAAGACTAAGTCTGGGAGGCTAGCAACTTAAGGCGTTACAAGTACAAGGCTTAACCCTTCGTTCTTTGTCTGCGCTTAGGAGAACCCTGTCTAAAAGTGAATGATTAAGCTAGTGTCTCGTCTTAAATTAGTATCCGTTTTTATTAAAAAGAGTTTGTATTACTCCGATTAACTGAGATAGTCATCAAAAACACCTTATCAGTCGAAAGGCTTTTGTCAATGAAGCTGATAACTTTTAGTTTTCAAGAGTAATTTAACGTTTTTCCTCAAACCACTGATAAAGTGCAGGCAACATAATTAGCGTTAATAAGGTTGACGTGATGAGTCCACCAATAACAACAATAGCCAGAGGACGCTGAACTTCTGAGCCGGGGCCTGTGGCGAATAAAAAAGGCACTAGCCCTAGCAGCGCAACCGTAGCAGTCATCATAACTGGGCGAAAGCGATGCACACAACCCTCGCGAATAGCCTGTATCTGACTAAGTCCGCTGCTACGAAGATTGCGGATATAGGAAACCAATACCACACCGTTTAAAACAGCGATCCCCCAAAGAGCAATAAAACCGACCGAAGCCGGTACTGACAGATATTCGCCAGTAACGAACAAAGCAACTACGCCGCCTATCGAAGCAAACGGCAGTACCAAAATAATCAGTGCAGCAAAGCGTAGAGCTTTGAATAGCATAAATAGCACAAAGAAAATCGCAGCAATGGTGATAGGGATGATGATTTTAAGATGTCCCAAGGCACGCTCCATATTCTGGAATTGTCCACCCCACTCAAGATAATAGGCTTCCGGCAGCTTAATCTCACTGGAAACTGTTTTTTGCAGCTCTGCCACAAAACTACCTAAATCTCTATCCCTAACGTTAATGCCAACAACAATACGGCGCTTGCCCATTTCCCGACTAATCTGTGCTGGCCCATCATGAAGATCAATGACCGCCAAGTCACCTAGCGGAATACGTGCCCCGTTTGCAGAGGTTAGCAAAATAGCATCAATCGCTTCTATGCTGTTGCGGAAATCTTCTGGTAAACGCACGGCAGCAGAAAAGCGACGCTCACCCTCATAGATGTCTGTTGCTATCTTGCCACCAATAGCTGTTTCAATGACATCATGAATATCGGAGGCATTAATGCCATATCTGGCAGTGGCTTCCCGATTGACAGTAATAGACAAATATTGTTGACCCGTGAGCCGCTCTACCCGAATATCCTGAGCACCTTTAATAGTCCCTGCCACACGAGCAATTTCGTTCGCTGTCGTTTTTAAATGCTCCAGATCATCGCCGAAAATCTTTATCGCCAAATCTGAACGAACACCGGTCAACATTTCATCAACGCGATCTGAAATTGGTTGCGCCATGATGACTTGGACACCGGGTAAATTTGTGGTCAATTTGTCGCGGATCGCATCGGCAATAGTGTCCTGAGTCCAGCCTTCAGGCCATTCATTTCTTGGCTTTAGACTAACGATAGGTGTTGATTCGTTCTGGCCTTGGGAATCTGCCGGACTTTCACCCCGGCCAATATTAGTAACAGCCAGACTCACTCCCGGAATTTCCATGACCATGCGCATGGCATCCATTTCCATTTTAATGCCTTCTTGCAATGATATATTAGGCATGCGATTGATGGCCGGAACTATAGAGCCCTCTTTCATTTCAGGAATAAAAGCACTACCTAACAGCGGCAACAATGCCAGGGCACCAATAAACAAGCTGGTAGCCACAATGACGACGGCTTTACTATTTTCTAAGGATAAATCCAGTAGTTTCAGATAGGGGCGCTTCATCAGGGCGATAATGCGCGTATCGTGTTCTTTCCCCTCTTGCCCCTGCAATAGAAAAGAACATAAAACTGGCGTTAAGGTCAGCGACAAAACCAGTGAAATCAGCAAGGCAATCGCTATGGTATAAGCCAGCGGCGCAAACATCTTGCCTTCCATGCCTTGCAGAGTCATCAGCGGTAGAAACACCAGCACGATAATACCGACCCCAAACAACACGGGTGTGGCAACTTCCTGTGCAGCAGCCATGACCACTTTTATGCGGCTAGTGGTGCTGCCTTTGCGTTCGGTGAGCAAACTAAAAGCATTTTCGACCACGACCACGGAGCCATCGACAATCAACCCGATAGCAATAGCCAATCCGCCCAGCGACATCAGGTTGGCAGAAATACCCAACTGGTTCATGACGATAAATGTGGCCAGTGGCGTAACCACCAAGGTACTGACAACAATGATACTGGAACGAATATCACCGAGAAACAGCAGCAGTGTGATAACTACCAGCGCAATACCTTCGAGCAGTACCTTGGTAACTGTGTGCAGGGAAGCGTCAACCAATTCACTACGGTCGTAGTAGGGGACAATTTTCAGGTTGTCCGGCAGCATGTTCTGATCATTGATTTCTTGAACGCGTGCTTTAACGCGACTAACAACGGCTTTGGCATTACCGCCGCGCAGCATCATGACAATGCCCCCAACCGATTCGGTATAACCATTTTTTATCACCGCTCCAACCCGTACTTCGTGACCTATTTTTACCTCGGCGACATCGTGAATATGAATGGGGACGCTGTTTTCTTCTTTAAGTACGATATTATCGATGTCAGTCACATCACGAATTAAGCCCACACCCCGAATCAAATATTGCTCGGCATAATGGGGTAAAACACCGCCGCCACTGTTAGCGTTATTACGAATGAGTGCATTAAAGACTTCAGCCAAGGTAATATGATAATGGGACATGCGATCAGGATTGATCAGTACTTGATATTGCTTGTTATAGCCGCCCTGCGAATTAATTTCAGCCACCCCCTGTATGCCCCGCAACAACGGACGCACCACCCAATCCTGGGTTTCGCGGCGCCGCATCAGCTCTTCCGGGGTCAACACCTGCTGTCCATCGTCGGCTTTATCCAGCGTGTATTGATACACTTCACCCAGTCCCGTAGAGACCGGACCTAATATGGGATTGATGCCGTCAGGCATGTTGTGACTGACCTCTATCAAGCGCTCCATGACCAATTGTCTGGCGAAATAAACATCGGTATCGTCTGTGAAAACCAATGTGATGAGGGAAAGCCCATTTTTATTTAATGAGCGCATTTCCGTCAGGCCCGGCAGCCCTGTCATGGCAATTTCAAGCGGCACCGTAATAAATCGTTCGACCTCTTCCGGTGAGCGCCCTGAGGATTCAGTGGCAATTTGAACCTGCACGTTGGTGACATCAGGAAAAGCATCAACTGACAGTGATTGCAAGGCACGGATGCCGAACAAGGTTATGCCGACAGCCAGCGCTATGACCAAAATGCGGTTGTTTAAACTTCCCCTAATGAGTGTTTGAATCATGGACTACTCCAATTCCTTACGCTGGCGTTCGCTGTTTAGATGAAATCCGCCTTCCACGACGACTTTATCACCCTGCTTCAAGCCTTCAAGAATACGTCGTACATTGCCGTAACGTATGCCCAGTTTTACCGGTTTTAGCTGAAACTCGTCAGGTGCTATCTCGAGAAAAACATGATCACTGTCATTGACACGCAGCACAGCTGAATCTGGCAAAGTTAATTGCTGTACCCCCTGTTTTCGAATCAACAGGTTTGCCAACATATGCGGCTTTAAATTACGCTGGGGATTGGGCAACTCCATACGCACAGTGACGGTGCGGGTATCGGGATTAACCATATCGGCCACATAAATAAGGCGACCTCTTAATACGGCTTCCGGTAATGCAGCAATGGTGACTTCGGCTTCATCGCCTTTATGTGCCCAACTTGCCTGTTGCTCAGGTAATTCTGCAACTACCCAAACATGAGATAAATCCGCTACGGTAAACAAGGCATCCGCAGGCTGAACGACCTGTCCGATCGTTACTTTTCGTTCAACAATGGTACCTTTAATGCTGGCGGTAATCGGTAGAACCGAATTAATTTTCTTCTCTTGGGACAGACGGGCCAAATCAATATTCGACATGCCGAGTGCTCGTAACTGGTCGGTTGCGGTACGCAAATCTACCTCAGCTTCAATCAACAGACCTTCTCTTTCTTGTAGTTCAGCGGCGGCAATGACATCACTAGCAAGGAGTCGCTTGGCTCTGCTTACGGCCAACTGCCTTAAATTGACTTGTGAGCTGGTCTTTAGATAAGCAGATTGTGCCAAACCCAGTTCAGTGCTGTTTAAAGTGGCCAACTGCTCACCTTTACGAACTTGCTGACCTAGCACGACTTCTGTTTCAATAATCCTTCCAGTTACTGTTGCACCGATTCGGGCAACATGCTGTTGATCCAAATCGATTCTCGCCGGCAAACGAAATGAATCATGCACTTGATCCTCACCGATAGCGATGACTTTGACTAGCTTCATTAAGGTAGGGGGGGCTTTTATCACTGGTAATGAATTATCGGCATGGCTGGTCGAGGAGATCAGCAGAAAAACAACAAGTAACGGGTTAAATAAAATCATGACTTTAGGTTCTCCAAGTCGGTAGCACGTAAACGATCCAGAATAATTTGTGCAGCCTGGCGGTCGAACTGGGCATTGAGATAATCGTTGCGAACAGAGCGGTAAGTCCGTTGGGCATCAAGGTAATCGAGTATGCCTCGCTCACCGAGACGGTAGGCGGCTTCAGCGACTTTTAGCACGGTTTCAGCTTCCTTTAGCAGACCGGCATCGAAGATTTCAACTTGGCGATTCGCTATGTGATAGCGATTGTAAGCATTTTCCAGTTCTCGTATGACTAAATACTCTTGTTGGTTAGCTAAGGCTTCGGCTTGCTTTAGTTCTGCTGCAGCTTCGCCAATCGGACCCTGACGCTGATTCCATAATGGTAAAGGAATGACGATATTAACCCGCCATTGCTCAAGCCCGGGATCCCTTTCTGCGCCTGCTTTTAGTGTGGGTTGTGGGTAACGAAGATTTTGTTGAAATTTGACTTTAGCTTGAGCCATTTGAACGTCTGCACGAACCTGTTGTAAAACAGGTTGCTTGTCTAGCACTTCTTCACGCAAATTTTCCAGTGTTGGTAATGACACTAAGGGTGCTGGCAATTCACCTATTGTTTCATATTGGTGCGGCAAGGCCTTGCCGAACATCGTGCGCAGCGCTGATTTTGCATCTTCTACTTGTGTTTCTGCGCTTTCTCTCAGTTTTAGTGCATTGAGTAATTCCGCTTCTGATTTTACCTGTTCATAACGGGGGGCCTCGCCTACCTCCACCTTAAGTTTAATTTTATCCCGAATTTGAGTCAGCAATTGCTCGTTATCTTTACTGATTTGTAGCTCTGCCTGTCGGCGTAAAATTTCATAAAATGCCAAGCGCACTTGGCTCCGAACAGTTAGCCAAACATGACGATTAGCCTCATCTGCAGAAATAATACCCGCTTCGGCAACTTTGCTTCGAGCCTCTCTTACGAAGGGGAGATCGAGCGGCTGCGACATAATCACTTGTTGATTGGAGCCATTAAGCGCACCCGCACCAATGCCGGTTGAACTGCCTCCACCTATTTCCAGTTCCGGATTTGGATAAGCTCTGGAGGTAACCAATGCGGCCTGCGCCAAGTCTTGGCGTGCATTTGCATTAGCAATGGATGGGTTGTGTGCTTCAAGTAAGTTAAGCACCTGAAGTAAAGTCAATGGCTCAGCAGAGAGATTACCGTACCCAAAAATACTTAAGGTAAAAATAACAGCAAAATATCGCAAAATGAATAGAGGGTAAAAACATTTCCTAGGTCTTCGCATGATTTTGTATTTTAAGTTAAAGATAGTAAGAGCCTATCACTATCACTATCAAGTTAAGTAAAAAGAAACATGACCACAAGTTAACATCCAACAACATTAATCTGCAGTCTGCATTAAAAAAACCATTGCTTAATTTATTGCTACCAACTTACCCAAAGATAACCCGTTTATAAAAAATAGTTTTCAACGTTGAAACTCTGAATTTTGACAGAATAATTCATTGATACTATTATCAATTGATTGCTTTAACATTATCCTAGCCTGACTTCCTTTCACGAACCTTTCATACTCCTTTCTATTTTTAACTCATGAATATTTTATTGATAGAAGACGATGCGGTATTAGCTGATGGCTTAATATATACCTTAACAGACAGCAGCTATTCAGTGACATCTGCAACCACAGGAGCTTATGCTGAACATTTGTTGCAAGCACAAAGCTTTGATTTGATTATACTTGACTTAGGCTTGCCGGATATCGATGGATTGGAATTATTGCGCAGACTAAGACGCCTAAAAGTGCCTCTGCCAATCTTAATTTTAACAGCTCGAGATGGCGTAAATGACCGAATCAACGGCATTGAGCAAGGCGCAGATGACTATATGACCAAGCCATTCGAGCTTCGAGAATTAGAAGTCCGAATAAATGCCCTGATTCGGCGTTGTTATGGCAATTTTAGTAACGTTATTGTCATTGGTCAGTTAGTATTGGATACGCACAACCACCAAGTGCTGGTAGAAGGAAAGCCCATTTTGCTTTCAGCACGAGAATATGGTGTCTTAGAAATTTTATTGCTACAAGCCGGAAAAGTCGTTGCCAAGGATAGAATAGCCCAACGCCTATCAGTTGACGGTGACGCACTAACCGACAATGCCATTGAAATTATTGTTCATCGCATCCGTAAGCGCATAGAGCCTTTCCAAGCGGTAATTCGAACGATTCGCGGCCTGGGTTATTTATTAGAGAAATCGATTGATGAATAAAAGCAAAAGTCTAAAAACGGAAATGCTTTTTCGTTTGGTTATTCCGCTTATTTTTTTCGTAATATTCGACGCCACCTTGTCTTATTTTGTTACCCTGCATTATGTCGATACCGCCTATGATCGCTGGCTACTGGATTCCGCGCGATCATTAACGCAAGAAATAAAAATACAAAACGATAAAATAGTGATGGACTTACCAACTGCCGCTTTGGAAATATTTAAATGGGACCAAGAAGATAAAACTTTTTTTAAAATCACCACATCGGAGAAAGAATTGCTAGCAGGTGATCCTCTTGTTCCAGAACCAACCGCTTCAAATGCAGATTGGTCAAAGTCTATTTACTTTAACGATGAAATGTATGGAGAATCAGTCAGAGTCATATCCATATTGATTGATATTGACAATACCTCGAAAAAAGTTTCTATATACGTCGCGGAAACCATGAACAAACGTAGAGCGATGATGCTAGATATCTTATTGGCCGATATGGTTCCGCAAGTCATATTAATATTAATTACCGGCATTTATCTATTAACTGGCTTAAAAAAAGGCTTAAAACCTTTGCGCTTATTAGCAGATCAAATTAGTCAGCGCTCATCTCTTGACCTGAGCCCTATACCTGAAACACATGTTTTTATAGAAGTACGCACCCTGACTGATACCATTAATCAGTTACTGGAATCTCACTCTTTAGCAATTGCTAACCAACAACGCTTCATTACCAATGCAGCACATCAACTTCGCACACCACTAGCAGGCTTAAAATTGCAAGCTGAGAGAGCACTTCGTGAGCAGGATTTATCTGCAATGCAGCCGGCACTTCAGCAAATAAAAAACAGCGCTGATCGCATGTCTCATTTAACAACACAACTATTGGTACTTGCCAAGTCTGAACCCATTAATGGTGATTATGAATTAGTTCCTGTCAACCTTTGCCAATTGGCAAGAAATACGTGTATGGAATGGGTACCTAAAGCGCTCCAGAAAAACATAGATCTAAGTTTTGAAAGCACGGAAGATATCATCTATATTAAGAGTGATGCCATACTACTAAGGGAATTATTTGCTAACCTTTTGGATAATGCGATTTCTTATGGTGTGAACAATGGTAATATTTTAGTCGTACTTAAAAAAAGCCCCTCACTCTGTTTGACCATAGAGGATGATGGGCCCGGCATACCTCACATTGAAACTAATAAAGTTTTTGAGCGCTTTTACCGAATCCCTGGAAGCGTGGGCAATGGATGCGGTCTAGGATTATCAATCGCCAAAGAGATTGCTGACCTACATAAGGCACAGCTTATATTAACTAAATCTAGTAGCAAAGGGGGAGTCAGAATTGATTTAATCTTTACACACTCCGCTGATTGCCCGTCTCGACTTCACTAAAGATTGTTTTGTCGATTTGTCAGCCATTACTTTTAACCCCAATACTCATGTAACTCGTGCACTCGTCAATCTTGGCGCAACTTGTAAATTAGCGAAAGGTCATCACCATTCAAAACCCTGGTACTTTACTATTAAGTGCCGCACGCGATAAGGCGTCGTTAATATAACTTCTAAACGAGGATCGTATGGCTTTAATCTTGGGGCTTGCACATAAAAGCTCACCCATTAATGAAGGACGACAGCGAATATCTAAGAAAATTTGATAGTCATCTTCATTAATAGCGAGTTTTGATAAAGATAAACTGATATCAGTATCTTTAGGAGGGGGGCGATTCATAATAAGCTTGTCGTTATAAACATCGGCTTCAGTCGTTGAATAGAAATTGACGAAATTACGGCCGATTTCCCAAGCCTTATTACATTGAAAATCATTCTCACAGTAAAATAAACCCAACTCATTAGCTTCTTTAATACTGGGTATTTTGGCTCTAGACGGCAAATCCTTCGTAGTTTGAGTCAAAAATAAAAATCTGGCGACATCTGCTTCATCAACTTTTTTGGTTTTCTCTTGCTTTTCAAGATGACTACGTAAAGTAATTTGCGCTTGCTCAAGTCGGGTTTGGCTTAACTGCACTTCATCGACTAAAGCCTTAGGTACTGGCTGTGCGGCGCTTTCATGACTCTGTATTGCTTGCCGTTGATTGTTAAGCTGCTCAGTTAGTCGATCGATACTGCCTTCAATCACATCTTTTTGTTTATCAAAAATCGACATCTTTGCTTGAATCGCCAGCAACATATCTTCTTTAGAATGATATGAACTCAACAAGGCTTTATCATGAATCTTTTGACTAGCAATTAATTTTTCTTGTTGTGTACGGAGTTCTTGAAGACGCTTTTCTTGTTCAATTTGCTCTTTACTTTGGGCTGGCTCGGTCACTTCAAGCACTCGCCCTGTTTGACTCAATGTTGCTCGACTGTGTTGTATTTGTTCAGGTGGCACTTGATCTGAAAAATACGTATCACCTTGTTCATCGAGCCAACGGTAGACTTTTTTTGCCTCTACAGGTGCACTACCCAGAATAAAACTTAAACTACTTAAAATGAGCAAGCATCGCAAATCAGTATTTTTAATCATCGAGTCACCTAGTGGTCATTACGCATTAACCCAGAATGCTCGCCAACTCATGTAAAGGTGGCAAAACAACCATCTTTGCCATTTGTAAAAATAACAAAGCCGCTAAAGGTGATAAATCGATACCTCCTAAATCTGGAATCATTTTACGACACAGATTCAGTATTGGCTTTGACACGGCATCTACAATCGAAGCCGCTGCATAAAAATTACCGGGATTCATCCAGCTTAATAGCGCTCTTGCAAAGACTGAAAATACTAAGACGTTGAGCAACAAAGAAACCAATTGGGTCATGGATAATATTGCTAAAGCTCCGATATTGATAGTCACCCCTTTGAGTAGCAATATCGAAAAATCTGTTAGCATCTGCAGGCTCAACATGAGTACCAATGAAGAAGTATCTATTTTTCCTATAGAGGGTACAAAGCGACGCATTACCCTTAAAGGTGGATGAGTAATCTTGACCAGAAATTGGGAAATGGGGTTATAAAAATCAGCACCGCACCACTGCAATAAAAAGCGCAATAAGATCGCCATAATATAAAGTGAACAGAGTGTGTCGATTAAAAAAATAATTGGATCTGTCATGTAAGTTGTGCCCATTAGTTTTACTCCGATGGCTTAGACATTTCAATAGAACGGTCTCTTGCAGCATGTAATGCTTTAGAAACCAACTCAGTAAAGCCACCTTGTTCAAAGGTACTTATGGCTTGTTGGGTAGTGCCACCTGGCGAGGTCACACGCTTACGTAATTGTTCAGGTGATTCTGATGACTCCAAAGCAATTTTAGCTGCACCTAAGGCAGTTTGCTGCACTAATAAACTCGCCGTATCTTGGGTTAATCCTAATTCAACAGCGGCTTTTTCCATCGCTTCCATCAGCAAAAAGAAATAAGCAGGACCACTACCAGAAACCGCAGTGACCGCATCCAAGTCACTTTCCTCTTTTACCCATAGAGCAATACCCACTGAACGCATAATATTTTCAGCTAAGCTCCGCTGTTCGGCACTGACCTTTGCATTAGCATGAAGAGCTGTAGCGCCGGTTAGCACCAAGGCTGGCGTATTTGGCATACAACGGACAATAGCGGCATCAGCACCTAACCAGTCAGTCAAACTTTGCTGACTAATACCTGCGGCAATAGATACAATTAATGCTTTTTTTTCTTTAATGACGGCAGCAGCACTTTTTGCTACGTCACTCAATGTTTGAGGCTTAACAGCAAATACCACAACATCGACTTCATTAATAATCGTATCATTGCTTACTGAGGTATTAACTTTGAGATTTTCAGCTAAAGCCTTCAGGGTTTCTGCATTAATATCAGAGACCCAAAGATGCTCTGGTGAATGGCCGCTGGCAATTAATCCGCTAATCAAACTAGATGCCATATTTCCGCCGCCGATAAAACCAATTTTTTGTGTATTCATGTTTGCTATGTGTAGGTGAATTAAAAGTATTTTACCCTATATGTGGGCTGCGCAAACAATCACAAGACTTTTCCTATAAAATGTCTGTTAAATATTGCAATAATCGGCGACAAACTTAGACTCATGATTGAAACTATTTATATAGAAGAAGCTGTTTTACAGCATCCGCGTGTTTTGGATATTGTCAAGCGCTTCCCTGATGCGCGCCGCATTACTTGTGGTCGATATGGTGAAGTTTTCAACCCTAAAGCCCAGAATTTTCGCTTACAAAAACAAAATCCTGCTTTAATACTTGCCGAAAAGTATAAACATTTTACGATGGAAACACCTAGCGGTTATGGTATAGGTGCCAAAAAAAATTATTACTTCTCCCACATGCTTAATTGCTTATACGATTGCCGCTACTGCTTTTTACAAGGCATGTATCAATCGGCGCATTATGTGCTGTTTGTTAATTACGAAGATTTTCAAGCCGATATCAAACTACGTTGCGCCGCGACACCCGACGAAGCGGTGCATTTCTTCTCTGGTTATGATTGCGATAGCCTAGCATTAGAACCAGTCAGTGCATTCGCCCAGCAATTTATACCCTTTTTTGAACAGATACCTAATGCTTGGTTAGAATTAAGAACCAAAAGCACCCAAATTCGCAGCCTATTAAATCGCAAAGCTTTTGAACGCTGCGTCATAGCCTTCAGCTTGAATCCTGATGAAGTAGCAAAGAAAGTCGAAGACAAAGCCCCTACATTGGAACGTCGCCTTGATGCCTTAAACAAACTACAACAACAGGGTTGGCCGATTGGTCTGCGTTTTGACCCTATGATCTATCAAGTTGATTACCAGCAACACTATCAACGCTTATTTGAACAGGTGTTTGCCATCATTAATCCTGAGCAATTACATTCGGTTAGTTTAGGCGCATTTAGATTACCCGAAAACTTTTTTAAAAAACTGCAAAAACTTTATCCTGACGAAAAACTATTTGCAGGTCCTTTAGAAAGTAAGCTGGGCATGGTGTCTTACCGACAGGCAATAGAACAAGAGATGACTGACTATTGCAGCGAACAACTCTTACGTTTTATTCCTAAGGACAAATTCTTTCCATGCACACTTTAAAACGAACGGTTTTGGTCACAGGCGCTAGTTCTGGGATAGGCAGAGCCATTGCCGAACATTTATTACACTTGGGGCACACCGTGATTGGTGTATCTCGCGATTGCAGCCAGTTC
>Ga0194037_1001236_pt1 | contig 18770 bp, 23 predicted proteins | sample JunL306m_MetaG_FD_148653 | JGI IMG/M metagenome (GOLD analysis project Ga0194037, IMG submission 148653) | Anoxic zone freshwater microbial communities from boreal shield lake in IISD Experimental Lakes Area, Ontario, Canada - Jun2016-L304-6m | ecosystem: Environmental > Aquatic > Freshwater >...
GACATAACAGGGTTATCGCCACGTCCCTCAAACGCATCAACATAGTAGGAGTCAAGCTCATCACCTTCTAACGCACCGGTAGAGAGTCGCTTATATATTGCAGAAAGATTTCCCATTGCGCGTCTTGTTCTGTTCAATTGTCGAGGTCAAAATACAAAATATTGCCCCAATCAAAGCGAAAGTGACACACCCTTTCGCCTTGTTCACCATACTGCCAATGCCGTTGTCGCCATCTTGACTATACACCCACCAAAGCGTCTCTTCTGTGCTTGATGCCTGACCTCTCTCCCACATCAACGATCATCGGTTTTCGTTTCAGACCGCCTCACCATCGGGCAGAGTAACATCGGCATTGCCCGAGGACTGGTGGTCGCGCTCTGGTTGTAACTTGATCATCTCAATAATTTTATGAGCGGCCTGAACTTGATCCAGACCCGATATGTCAACCTGCAGGTCTGCCCGCTTGTAAGTTTTGCCAAAGTAAGTCATATCTTTCTTTAACTCCCTCAGATACAATTTCTTCTCTTTGGGAGACAACTCTTTCTCAATCGGAATGGAATCGATATCGTAAAACTTGAGCCTCTCGACAATATTTTCCGGCTTGTCAGTAATGGCCACCTTGATGCCACTGCTCTTCTTCAAGGCCTTCAGGTATCCTCCCATCAGACCACTTGGCGGCAATGCTATAACACTCTCCCTGCTCTCAGGACGATTCAGTAAATGAGTCAGAGCTTTTGCTGCTTCGATACGATACCCGTGCATGTTAAAAAATCTGCCCTGCAGACGCTCAATACTGGTTTGAAAGAAGGCTTCCACTTCCACGTCGAGATCAAAAAACTTTATCCCGAGCAAGTCGGCCATTATTGTGCCGATGGTTGATTTTCCGACACACCCCACCCCTGTTAAAAATATTTGCACCGACACCTCCCGCAGGTTTGTTGAGACTGGTTACTTTTGAATAATTTTCTGCCAATATAAAAAAGCATTGCCTTTCTTTTTCAGGGGGCCGAGAAAACCATGTAGTCGAAACATTATTTGGTAAACAATATTTTTCTTGGTAAGATATTCTTACTTCATTACTATTTTTGATGTGTATGCCATGTTAGCCAAACTTACCAGCAAGAATCAGTTGACCTTGCCAAAATCTATTATAACCTCAATTCCTGAAACGGATTACTTTGAAGTGGAAGTTGAGAATGGTCGCATCATGCTTACACCTGTGCGTATGCAGCAAGCAGAAGCAGTGCGTGCCAAATTAGAAGCTTTGGGTATTAATGATCAGGATGTTCTTGATGCAATACAATGGGCAAGAAAAAGTCAGCCGTGAGCTATCGCATAGTGCTTGATACGAACTGCATTATTTCCGCATTGATATTTTCACGCCAAAAGATGGCATGGTTGCGCTATAGCTGGCAGTCCGGGGCTATCATCCCGTTAGTCAGCAAGGAAACGGCCAATGAACTTTTGAAAGTGTTGGCCTATCCAAAATTCAAGCTCACAAAAACGGAGCGATTGTTCTTACTGGCTGATTTTCTGCCTTACGCTGAAACGGTCACTTCGCTTGATGTGCCACTTGACTTACCTATAATTCGAGACAAAGCAGATCAAATATTTTTAACGTTAGCCGTAGGTGGCAAGGCGGATGCTTTGGTGACTGGTGATAACGACCTGCTTGTTCTTAAGGATGTCTTTAAAAATCCGCCAATTATGTCGCTCAGTGAATTTGAGCAATGGCAAAAAAGCTGAAAGGCCGATTTTGCTGGTTGCGTTCGTGCTTTTTTGTTGCTATTTGCGGAAACCGACCAGCAATTGCTTCTGGTGTCAGTATTACAGAATACTTGCCCATATATTTTTTGGGTCTTTAATCTCAGTAAACCTGCCAGCAGCAATATCTTCCTCACCTCTCTTCAATACCTCCAACAACCTTGTATTGTCGAAGGATTCATCCTTCACCGTAACTTTTTTCCCGGGCACTATCTCAACAGTCTCACTTTTGTTAAACCGAACCACAACTTTTTCCCTGGTTGCCAGGTTCAGGTATTTCTTGAGGTTCTTGCGTAACTCTGTTGTGCTGATCGCTATCATGATTATCTCCCCTGCATTGTATTTTACAGTATATTGCAGGAAGTATAGACATTTTTTCATCAAAACCCTCAAAGAGCTAGGTCGGAAATGGTTGCCGACAAGAGATGATAAGTAACTCACGCAATATCAAAGGATTGTACAAGGAGGTGTTCGGCTGTCATGGGGGCACCCAGGTTTTATGGAGTTGAAGTGGAGGGGGTAAAATGGTTGGCTAATGACAGTATTTTCATAGAAAAGAAGAGATTTTGAGTTAAGGGACTTCGCCACCCGAGAAGGTAAAGAGTTTAAGGCTGAGCAGTGTGACACAAAAAATCTATGCCGCGACAGTCGATAACGCATAGACCTTTTTCGCGTATGTGCTGGTTGCCGGAACATCTCCGGGCAGGTAAAAGGGTGGTGCTGAAGGGTAACAAGAAAATTTTTCAACCTCTGTTCATTCACTTTACTTCGGTCAATAACCATGATTGGTTTGAATTTTTGAATCGAACCCCATTTGTCCTTATAAGCTTTCCCGCAGCAACTGATTGAGTCGCTCCACACTGACCTCCGTTTGACGAAGGATTGCCCTGAGTGTACCACGATCCAGCTCTTTGTGATCGGGAATGACCGTTTGACACCAAGGATCCACACGACGAAGAATGATATGACTGCCATGCTGACTGAATGGGCAAAAAAACTCAAGAGCTTAAAACAACAGTATCAAAACTCTCCCCGGATCAACTTTTTAAGTTTGCTGAATGGTTCGAAGAGTTTATAGCTGAGCAGTGGGATAAAAAAATTGAAACTGATATTGTATCTGGTCGCCTGGATACGCTTGGGGAATATGCCGACAGTGAATTTGTTGCTGGTCGCGCAAAACCGCTGTGAATCATTTTACCATTCCGGATTTTTGGTTAGAGCCGAGAATTAAATTCTATCAATAGTAACCAAATAAGGGAGAACAGCTATGCAGCATACCGTAACGCTTAATATTCCCGAAGTTTTCGAACCCAGGGTACAAAGGATAAAAGATTTTGATCTCTTCGTCAGCTCCATTACGATTGATGCCTTACAACAATCTGAGCCTCGCATCCAACCTCAACACTTGGCTGAAGCCGCACAAAAAATGCTTCACGACTATCAAACAAACGCTGAACTGACGTGTTTTATGGCACTTGATGGAGAGCCAATTGTATGAAGAATAGAGAAATCTGGTTGATCAACCTTGAACCAACAATTGGGGCAGAAATCAAAAAAACACGTCCTGCGATTATTGTCAACCACAATGAAATCGGTATTTTACCTCTGAAAATCATTGTTCCAATTACCGATTGGAAAGAGCAATATAGCCATGCGCAATGGATGATCAAGCTATCTCCAGATAAGCAGAATGCGCTTCAAAAAGTCTCTGCTGCCGATACGCTTCAAGTTCGTTCTATCTTCAGGGAGCGCTTTATAACACAACTTGGCGTAGTTGATGAAATAACCATGCAACTGATCAAGCAAGGCTTGGGGTGTGTGCTTGATATCAAATAAAGAGAAAAGATTATGGAACTCTCTGCTATAGTAACACCCGCCGCTGAAGGCGGTTACGTTGCGTTCAATCCTGAAACAGGGACGACAACTCAAGGTGAAACCATTGAAGAGTCCCTCACGAATTTTCGGGAAGCAACTGAATTGTATCTGGAGGAATTTCCAAAAGATAGCAAGCTAAAAGTATTGGAGGACGCATCCTATGGAGAATGATTGGCCGAGCACGCTAGATGAAGCAGTGAAGCAACTCATTGCTTCCTTAACTGAAGAGGAAAAAGATGTGTTTTGCAAACTGAGAAAATCAGATGTAGGGCATAGTTGTCATTTTGATCTTTAGCTATGGGTACGAAACTCTTTTGGTTTTTATCAGGGAAATGACGCATTGATTGAAGAGTGCGCAAAATTGGATGGCAATTGCTATACCAACCGTAATGGCGAAAAATACTTTTTTACAGATCCTGATGATGCTTCTGCAATGATTGTTATGGCTGCCTGGAAACGTCTCCGTTCGCAGCAAAAAATAACCGGTTAACTTCTGCTTAACGAAGATCCTCCTCCACCCCCACCTCATCAATCTCCCCCATAATTCTTGCTGTTTCCGTCATTGCGACGATGATGCGCTGGTAATGGCGGACATCCTCGAAGCTGAGTTCGCGGCTTTTGCGGTCTTTCAGCCATTTTTGTGCGGGCTGGTAGCCACCGATGTAGAACTCCCATGCGATTGATGGGACACCATCGAAATACTGGGTTTCGTTGATGTACACTTTCCCGTTCTGATAGTGCAGTTTGCCCACCATGTTATCGCCGCTGACGGGATAGCTGGTCAAGCGCTGATCAATGGTCGGGCTTTCGAGCAGGTGAAGCTCGCGCAGTTTGCTGCCAAGAGCGACGAGTTGCCGGAAGGTTTGCTGATCTTTCGGGTATGGCACTCTTGGGAAGTCGATCTTCAGGAACTCTTTGTATTTTTCGCGGTAGCTCGGGCTGTGGAGCACGGCGTAGATGTAGTCGAGGATGTCGATCGGGGCGAAGGTTCCTGCCGTCTCTTGTTTTTCCGGGGTGAAGGTCAGGGCGATTGATGCGGCTATCTTATCGACAATTGCTCTGTTCAGGTTTGAGGTTCTCTGCTGCTGGCCATCGGTGGTCATCTGATTACCTGATTCGGGATAGAGGTAGAGGGGAATGCGTTGTTAATGTCCTACGCACTAAACAGCTTATGACCTATAATATATTCAGTTAAAAAGCCGCCCACATTTTCTTTGGTTTGTCGGGGGATGACAAGTCCGACATTTCTTCGCTTAAAAAAATGCTTCATTACATCCCCTCTCGGCATACAATGAAACCCTTTTGACCGACCGGTATAATAGGTGTATCGGTTATCAAACGGTCGATAGCTTATCGGCACTATATTCGAAAAATCAGGGCCGGATTTCAATAGATCGTTTTTTGCAAATTCAACTTTCCAGTCCCTCGCATCCGGTCCAAGGTTAAATCGGCTTCTGGCATTCTCGGTATTCATTGAGAGAAATTCCTCAATAGTACGCTGAACTTCCAATGGGTTACTTTTGATGGTAAATTCGTCTCTTGCTGTTACAATGCCGACAGAGTTGACAGTAAAGAGTTCATTAACAGCGAAGCCGTCATTATAGGTTTTCATTGCCGATAAATCTTTCTGCACAAAAAAGTATTGCGGTGCGGCGAGCCCGAGAGCGGTAAAGCCAACGGTTTCGAGGCTGTTTGCCCAAAGAAAATCGTATTTGAAGGCTCTTTCACCATAAAGGTCATAATGCAGTACTTCTGCCAGTTCCCCTTTTTTCTTTTTGCCGGTTTTCACAAACAGGTTGATGCTCACTCCCTGCTGAATATCAAAGACGTTCTTATCGGGCGAACCGTCAGGGCAAACCTCCTTTTTCTTTGAGTTGCCGTGGAGATCAATAATATAGATTTGGTCAAAGGTGGAGAGCAGATGCCATCGCATTCCCCGGAAGGTTGGGTTGTCGAGAAAGCTGTGGTTGTTGATGAAGGCGAGAATCCCGTCGCCGTTTTTTTTCGACAAAGTGCTGCCCGTAGCGGATGAACTTCACATAGTCATCATTGAGCCATTTCGAATTTTTCTCCTTGAGTTTGCCGCCGCCGGGCTCCTGCTTGTAATCTTCCAGAGGCTTTTCAATCCATTCTCCTTTATTTGAGGAGTGACCGCTATAGGGCGGATTCCCCAACACCACCATCACTGGCGTATCGCGTTTGATGTAGTTGGCTTCGTTGGCCTCCTGCGACAGCCAGCCAGCAAAGAGAGAGCCAGTTTGAGGGTGGTGCTCTTCAAGCGAATTGGTCAGGAAAACGCGGAAGCGTTGTTCAATGGTTGGTTTATAGCCGGTCTCAGCAAGAAGCAGGTCAAGCTTCAGGTGAGCCATGGCGTAGGAGGCCATCAGGATTTCAAAACCGTTCAGTCTCGGGATGAGGTGATTCTCGACATAGTTGCTCCAGACTCCCTCCTGCCCGGCAAACTGTTTGTGGATGTGTTTGATAATCTCTGCCAGAAAGGTGCCGGTGCCGGTTGCAGGATCGAGCATCTGCACCTTATGAACCTCAATCTGCAGGGTGGTGTAGCCATCTTTTGAGCGCTTGTCGGTTGTTGCGCGTTTGATGTCAACAGTGGTTTTGCTGGTATCGGCAAGGCCATCCTTGAGGCCGAACTCGCTCTTCAGAATGTCATCAACGGCGCGGACAATAAAGTTGACTACTGGTTCCGGAGTGTACCAGACCCCCCGGCTTTTACGCAGTGCAGGGTCATATTCGGCAAGAAAGGTCTCGTAAAAATGGATGACGGGGTCGTTCTGCTGGGTGGCTTTGCCGAAATCCTTGAGCAGGGCAGCGACGTCGGTGGCTTTGAAGAGGTCGGCCAGCGCATCAACAATCCAGACAATCCGGCTGTCGAGATCGTAGCCTGCAATGTACTGAAAGAGCTTGCGGAGAAAAGGATTTGTCTTTGGAATCAGCTCGGCCGCCTCTTTTCGGTTGAAATCTTCCAGCGTCGGGTCGTGCAAACGGGCGGCAAACATGCCGTAAGCAATCGTCTGCGCATAGATGTCGGCAAACTGTTTTGGAGTAATGTCATGAATGAGCACCTGCCTGAATCCCTCCAACTGCTCTTTCAGGCTGTTGTTTGCTTCGTGAAGCATCGCGCTCGCTTCACCGGTGGTGGAGAGCGCTTTTTCAATCACATCAGCCAGTAACCGCGCTTTTGCCGCCATCATCCTGGCAAGCTTCGATGCCGAGATGATGGTCTGCCCTTCGTATCGGCTGAATTCCTGAATCAGATCAGTGAATGGCTTGAAGTTTTCGGGCCGGGCAACAATTTTGCCGTTCTGTATCTCGGCAAGAACAATGGTGGTCGACAAGAGGCCCTCCGGATAGAGCCGGAATTCGAGGTAATCGGTAATGATCAGGTTTGGCAAAGAGCTTTGATAACGGGCAAATTGCTCATGGTAGAGCTTGCTGTCGAGCGACTTGCCGATGTCCTTTGCCTCAATGTAGCCGACCGGAATGCCCTTGCGGGTGAGGATATAGTCAGGAACACCGCAATCAATCCGTTGCGGTTCATTGGTGACCTCGACGTACGGTGCCAGCGACTTCAACAGGTTTTGCAGATCTCCACGGTAGCTGTGCTCGGTTGCACTGCCGGCCTTGTATCGCTTGTTGATGGCGTCGATGTACTCCTGAATGGCCATGGAGAGAGATGGTTAAAAACAATTGTGCTTTTCGGATGGTTGAAAAAGCGGCTTGTGTCACACTTAAAAAAATAACGCCTGCAGCCTTCGAAGAGGCTATCCGGCTCTCTTCTACCAACAACAGGCGCTTGTCAATGGACTTTTTGCCCTTGCCACGCACAGGGTCAGGGTCATCAATCTGTTCAACGGCAGCCATCCGGCTTTACTCTTGAGCTACGGGACGAACACAAGGCGGAAGCCAACATTGCTGTTGCGGTTGCCAGGGGTGTCGTTGTTGCGATAAGCCGACCGGCAGTTCTCGGCATTGTTGTTCCAGCTCCCGCCGCGAAGAACACGGTTCGAACCCACGATTGATGCCCTTATTGCTAACTTTCGTCCATTAGCGAATGATACACCTTTTTTCTGAACTCTACAGCATCGGCATACTCCGTAAAGGCCACCAACGGCATGGCATGGGTTGCATACTCCTTTTGTGACCATTGGCCTCTTTGCAGATAACCGGCATAAAGCGATGATTTCTGGATAAACCGTCTCTTGCTGTGCTGCGTCAACCGTACCCTCTCGGGAAACAATACATATCCCAGAAAAGGCAACCCTGTTTCGGGACTGTTCAAACAAAACGGCTTGAACAACAGCTTCAACTCTGTTGCCACAAACTCCTGCAACCGATACCCCGCGTCAAGAAGAGCCTCCCTGTCATGATGCCACAACACCATATCATCCATATACCGAACATAAGCCGGTATGCGCAACTCCTCCTTGATCCAGTGATCGGCGACTGAGAGATAATGGTTGGCAAAATACTGGCTGGTCAAATTCCCGATAGGCACACTTTTCTGCGCTGTGGTTGAATAGCTGTCAATGATTTTTTCAAGCATCACAAGGAGATGTTTTTCCCTGAAAAGCCGGTGCAGTTGTGCCTTCAAAACAGCATGATCAATGCTCTCAAAATACTTGCACACATCAAGCTTTAAAAACCATTGAGAGTGTCGGTGATACTCTCTGGCCGTATCAAGAGCTGCATAAGTGCCCTTTCCGATACGACTGGCAAAACTGTTGTCGATCTGATGTTTTTCAAACGCATCGTGGCAGACATTCATCAGGGTATGATGCAACACCCGCTGCGAAAAAGGAGCTGCACAAATCAGCCGTTTCTTTGGATCATAGACCGTAAAGTAATGATAGTTCCCCGTTTCGATTGACCCGGAACCTATCTGCTGCTGAAGAAGGTGCAAATTATCCGGCAACTGCTTCCTGTAGGCAATCACTTCTTGATCAAAAGCTTTTCCTTTTTGAGCTTTGTAAAAAGCTTTGTAGAGATTGTTGAGATCGAGTATCTCCTCAATCAGCAGCCCCTGTCGCCTCATTGGTTTCTGATTTTTCTGTAAAATATCGGGCAAATCGTGCCACTTTTTTTTCACCAATGCCCTTGATCGCCAGCATATTCTTTTCAGTGACCTCGTCAAGTTTTGCAAGAGCTGCCAGCTCTTCGTCGGTAAAAATTATGAAAGCTGAAACGCCCTCATCGATTGCCGCTTTTTTCCGTTTTTCACGCAGGGCTGAAAATTTGTTGAAGGTTGGCTCATCGAGCACTTTGCGGTAATCAACCCTTGCCTTCTGCTCCGCACCTGACGGATTGGTCGCAGACGACTCGGCATAGCGCACACAGAAACACCAGCAAGCACTGTGTTTATTACTGATAAGACGGTTTTCAACCTCAAGCACTTTGTTCGCTTTGAGAAACGTATTCAGCTCCTGCTCGGCTACGCCACCATCACCAACAGGGATGGTAAAAAGTTTAATTTGCATCCTTATTTCCTCTTGATCAGGGTCAATGAAGCTCCCCTCCTCTGGCACCGGGGAATCTGGTTTTATAAAAAGCTTGACAAACTTCACCGCAAACGGTGGGGAAGTCAACCCTGAGAGATTAAAAAAATTCGACCGCCTCAAGGCGGTCTTTCTGTTGTCGTTCACTGCCCCGTCGTGAGGCGTGCGGCGCTTCGTCCCTCAGCACCGCTCTCCTCACGCCTGCCATCTCCCTCTTGCTCAAGAGTAAAGCCGGAAGAAACTGCCACTTGAACTACGGGACGAACACAAGGCGGAAGCCAACAATGCTGTCGCGGTGGCCAGGGGTGCCGTAGGTGCGATAAGCCGACCGGCAGTAAACGGCAAAGGAGTTCCAGCTCCCGCCGCGAAGAACACGGGACGAACCGGTTGCGGGGCCCTTCGGATCCTTCTTCACCCCGTTTGCCTTACACTCATTGTAATAGTCACTTCCAAACCAGTCATTGCACCACTCCCTCACGTTTCCGTGCATGTTGTACAGCCCCCATTTGTTGGGTTCAAAACTCTCAACGGCGACCGTCTTCTGCCGATACTTCCCTTTCAGGTTGCCATTATAAGGATAATTTCCATCATAATTCGCCTGATCCGTTGTCAGATTAGCTCCCGTGTTGAACGGTGTTTTCTCCCCCGCACGGCACGCATACTCCCACTCCGCTTCTGTGGGTAAACGAAACGTCTTGCCTGTTTTTTTCGACAGCCATTCATGATAGGCAACCGCATCATCCCATGACACACCAACAACAGGAAAACGGTCATCCGTCAATGCACTTCCCAACTTTTTATAATGATCATCACTCCCAGTCTCAGTGTTATAGTTGCTTCCCACTTCCATCCATTCCGGATAATGGCTCTTTGTCTCCTCGGCAAACTGCAAATACTCCTTGACCGTCACTGCATACTTGCACATCCAGAAGTCACTCACCTCTACCTCATGCAGGGTTTCATCACTGCTTCTGCTCACCTCTGTCTCCGGACTCCCCATGCTAAACCGGCCTCCACGAATGTGAACAAAATTCGCTGGTATCTTCCTTTTGCTTCGGAGCTGGTCGGGATCGACCCCGAGACGTTGCAGCAGGTGATCGGGAATGGGGAAATAGATCGGGCTGTCATCACGCTGGTTGATGACGTGCAGGGTGACAATGTCGGGCAGTGATCGACTCTTGGTGAGAAGCTCATTGACTGTATTGGCTTTCTCTGCCGCAAGCTCCCTGTCAGTTTCTCCAAGAAGATCGTAGACGGCAAGCTGCAAGCTCCTGCCTACATGGTCAGAGTCACCTTCGAGCGGGATGTTCTGGCTGAGTTGCTCGTAGAGAAAGCGGCAAACGGCGGTAACCTCGCTCCTCGTCAGCCACGTTTCATTCTCGAGCAGCTCACGGCGAAACCGGTCGGGTATGCGGCCAAGGCGGAACCACTCCAGACGCAAAAGCTGACTGAGTTGCCTGTAGGAGTTGAGCTGAGTGCCATGCTCTTCTGGATACCACTCCCCCACCATCTTACCAAGGGCAAGGGTCAGGCTCCAGTTCAGTTCCGGGTAGATGGCGCAGGCGGCAATCCATCGCTTGACTGGTTCGCGGAAAAAGAGTCCGATAAAGTCGAGCGTCTTCTCTTCGATGCGTACCGGAACGAGGGTGTAGTCTACACTTTCCTGCCAGTATTTGAGCTTGTCGCACTCTGTCGCCACACCTTGCGACAGGTCAGCCGCCACAACCTGCATTCCCTCGACCGACATCGGCAGCACAAAGGGAAAAAGCTCCTGCAGCAACCGTTCGCGCTCTCCCCACAGGGCTGGTGAAACCGGAGTAAAAAAATAGCGATGCTGCCAGTGCCGGAACATCTCCGTCCAGGCAAACCGCTTGACCTCCCAGGTATCAATATATTGCAGGCCGTCGGTAAACATCATCAATGCCGCATGTTCGTACTGGCTCAGCAGCTCCGTCAGCGCAATGCCGCCGGGGTATCGCTCGTTTCGGCAAAGCATGGGCGAGTTGTCGAAATAGAAGCGCTCAACAAAAATATTGTTCCCCCTGAGCGTTTCGTAGATGCTGTTGTAGAGGTGCGCCTGATGGTCACGCGAATTGTGCCGGTCGATCAGCATCAGGTACTCGATATGGCGCAACCTTGGCGCGTAAATCGGCCTCGGCATCCCTCCGGCATGAGCTGCGGCTTTCCGGATGGTTTTATCAATATCGAAGAATTGCCTCCCGGAACTGGTGGTGTAACGGAGTTGGCGCACCACCCTGACCATCCGGGGCTCGCTTGCTATCTCCGTCATTGCCACAAACCGCTCGATTGAGGGGGAGCCGCTTCTCTGACGTGATTTCAACGAGGCAACAATCCGTTCTTCCTCCTGCAGGAACGGTTGCGCTTCAGGGGTGTTTGAACTTCCTGATTTTGGCGATGGAGTTGGCTCGGGCTGAATCGCTCCGTCAGGCTTCGGCACCCGCTTCTGATTCTCCTTCCCTGCTGACGATCGCTTCTCAACAAAGGGAATGATCAGCCGCTTGTAGAGTTCAAGAAATGTCGCCTGCTGTTCGGGAGAGTGAGCCACGACAGGGCAGAGCCACTGATCAAGCCGCTCCAGGTCGCCCGCATCAATGGCTTTCATCAGCACGTAATGGAGCATTTCACAGGTATCGACACCAAAGCTGAACCCTTGTTCCCGCAAAAGCCCGAACAGCTCATCGAAGGGAAAGTGGTGATTGGCTACAATATATGCCTCTGTTTCTCCCATCGTCATCCTTTGAGCTTGTGCTTTTCTATTGCATCCAGAGCGGCTTTCAGGTCCGACTCCTCCTTGGCAAGAATCGACATCCCGCTCAACAGCGTCTCCGCATTGGCGGATGTACTCCTGAAATTGATCAAGTCATCATCGCTGAACCTGTGCTTCTGCATCCACCATATCCAGAGAATCAACTCATGCGTAGCCGGTTTTTTGCCGGTAACAAGGTCACTGATCTGTAAAAAGAGGTCGATGAATTTTGCCGCGCTCTTTTCGTCAAGGTTCGGCAGAATCCGCTTTTTTTTGAGAAGAATCTTCATGAGCTGCTCTTTGTCGGGCATGTCGATATGAAAATAAACGCAGCGACGCAGAAAGGGTTCCGGCAGGGTTTTCTCGGAGTTGCTGGTCAGAATCACCACCGGCTTGTACGCCTCGTCACCTTCTTTCCTGTAAAACGAGCGGTCGGTCTCTTTTGCCGATTTCAGCTCCGGCACCTCAAAGCTCATGGATTCGATAATCGAGAGGATATCGTTGGGCAAATCACGCGGTGCCTTGTCGATTTCGTCGATCAGCACCACCCTGCGTCGCCGTTGCTCCTCTTTGTTCTGGCCAATCGAGTCACAGATTGCCCGCCCAAGCGCCTCATAGTGAATATAATTTTCTTCGATTTTTTTTGCGGTCAGTTCGCAGTCAGTTCCCTTTTCAAGATTCACCTTGTGAAAATGGGCAAGGCTGTCGTACCGGTAGAGCAGATCGGTTGACACCGAATCGGTTCGTGTAGCAAAAGGCAAGACATCCCCCCATCCAAAACGATCGGCGATGTGGTACGCAAGGTCCGACTTGCCCGTACCTGGCACCCCGGTCACCAAAAGCGGCTTCTGCAACATCAGCGCAACATTCAGCGCTCGCACCAGCCCCTCCGAAGGCATGTACCCTTCACCCCGCTCAATCTTCGGCAACTGCACCGCTGCGTTCACCGCCTTGTTCTCGTAAAAGTTGTATTGTTCCATTATTTTTGCCTCATGCTTGAATGTTACTTTTTAGAAAGCTCTAATGTTTCTAATTTATCCACTGCGTCACGAAAACACATTTTTGGGCTGCCACTTTTCAGAAGTGCGGGATCCGGACGATACCGATCTGTATGTTTCTTGAAAAAACTGTCAAAATCATGATAATCAACGGACTCTGTTCTACGATTACGACAAAAAAGATAGTTACTTCGAGCAGGTTTTGATGGTAAAACATTTTCATCCACATGAAAAAAAAGAAATAACGGCTTTTCTAAATGTAATGACTCCCATAACAAATAATAAGCCTCAAATTTATCAAACTTAAATTGCTTGATCTCCTGAACAATAAAATGAGTTTCTTTCTGACGATTCTCTTTAATAAATTTTTCCCTGATTTCCGATATACTTCCGGAAAGACCAAATATCTTGCGAAAACAATCTTGCCAGTCTTCCTCTATGCCATCATCACCTGATAAATAAAAATAATCATCATTTATATTTCCCTTGATTTTGGTAACATCAGAAGAAAATTTATTCTTATAATCAGACAATAAAATATCAGGGACATCACGAGACAATGCCTCATCGTTATACTCTATAAAAATAACCTTTAACAGATTTGAATCCCTGCGCAGACGCTTGAAGTCCTCCTTTAAGCGTTTTTTATCCAGACCATGCCATAGTTTAAAATCATTGGTTACATATTGTACTGATTGTTGACCATTATCAACTGTTGTATATGAAATGGTTTTGGTTTTTCCTGATTCCTGTTTGACTTTATTTTCTTTATGTAATTTGAGCAGCATTTTCAGCCTTGTACCCCATTCGATTTTTCCCTTCTCTGGAATTTTTTTAAGATATTCATCTTGAAGTTGTATAAAAAGCTGACTATGAGCACCCTCGAACTGCAATTCTGCGGCATACTCCAATACCGTTCCAAAATCATCAGGATTTTCGTTTTCGAGTATATCAATGATGTTCTGAACAGGAAATCTTGACTTGATCGCTTCGATACATTTTAGAAATTCTGGATGAGAACAGTCACTGTTCCACCCGGAAAGATCGGCAAAATGGACTTTCTCAAATGCCGAAGGCGGATCGACAACATCAAGACGCACAGGCACAAGAATCCCCTTTTCTTTGCCTGCCCCGGCTTCCCTTTTCACCCACTCATGGTTTTTGAGATCAACCGACTCGCAAGTCCAGACAACCAGTACACACCGTGACGAATCAAGTGATCGCTGAATTTCGTCTGGCCATGTGACTCCCGGCAAAAAAGCTTTCCTGTCGATAATTGGCCGCCAACCATGCTGTTCAAGTGCCGTCACAATGGGTTCAACCCGAGCAAGGTCTTTACGGGCATAACTGATAAAAATATCCTTGACCATACCTGTGTTCAATTGATTGTGTGGGTTCAGAGATACATAACCGCTGCTTGCAGAAACATCCTCGCCTGTGCCGGATATTGTTCTAATCCTGATGACAGGCTGTTCAAAAGAAATACTTTTTAAAATACCACTTCTACCGTTGAGAACACGAGAGAAAGAGAGGTGGCTTGAATTCATAATTCCATTTAACCGTGCATTTTAATGACCTGCCGAATACCCCAAACTTTTGATTAAAAAAAAATTCGGCCGCCACAAAGCGGCCTTTCTGTTGTCGGTCACTGCCCCGTCGTGAGGCGTGCAGCACTTCGTCCCTCAGTGCCGCTCACCTCACGCCTGCCATCTCCCTCTTGCTCAAGAGTAAAGCCGGAAGAAACTGCCCTTGAACTACGGGACGAACACAAGGCGGAAGCCAACATGGCCGCTGCGGTGGCCAGGGGTGTCGTAGGAGCGATAAGCCGACCGGCAGTACTCGGCACGGTCGTTCCAGCTCCCGCCGCGAAGAACACGGTACGAACCAGTTGCAGAGCCAATCGGATTTTCTACCGTTCCCTTTGACTTACATTCCTCATAATAGTTCTCATCATACCAGTCACTGCACCACTCCCACACATTACCGTGCATGTTATACAATCCCCACGCATTTGGCTCCAAACTCTCAACAGCAACGGTGTTCTTTCGATACTCTCCTTTTGGATGCTTGTTGTATGGATAGTTGCCATCATAATTTGCCTGCTTTGTTGTCAGGTTCTCACCTGTACTGAAGGGTGTTTTTGTTCCTGCCCGGCATGCATACTCCCACTCCGCTTCGGTGGGCAACCGGAATGACTTGCCGGTTTTTGAACTCAGCCATAAACAATATTGTGTGGCGTCATTCCAGCTTACATGCACTACCGGATGATTGTGCTCTTCCAGCGCTCTTTCATTTCCTGACACTCCATGCCGCCAGTTTATACCCTCTTTATCATCCCACTGTTTCCCATCCCATATTCTGCTGCTGTTCTGCTTTTCCGCCTCTGTCTGATAGTTCGACTCCGCAATAAATCTGCTAAAATCGGAAACGGTAACCGCATATTTGCAAAGATAATAATCAGTCAATTGCACAGGATGCTGCGTCTCATTATTTTGTCTGCCAGCTTCACGGTCAGGGCTGCCCATCAAAAACTCACCACTTTTTATTCTTGCATAATTTGATAAAACAAGAGAGGCTATACCTGTTTCGGAACAGAACCTCTTAACCATATCCATTCCAGTAAAATCGAGATTCAAGGCAAAATCAAGATTTTCAAGCGCCTCCTTTGCCAGAAAAAACTCAAGAATTGATTTGTGAGAAAATTTCCAGTTATTTTCCGCATCGCGCGTCAACAATGACTGACCGGTCATTTGATACCCCTTTAGCCCTGCATCTATATCGGTAGTATCCTGTTTTGATAAACACCAGTTTTTTGTTTCTTTTCGTTTTTCATAAATCCTTAACGCGACAAGTTGCGAATAGGCATGCAGCTTGTGCCTGAATTGTTCTGTCTCCTTGTTTTCATGCTCACGTTTTTTGACTTCACGATTAATCCAGCCATTGACCAATGCTTCATAAATCTGCCAGGTATTATTATATCTGACCTTGCCATCAACAAAATCATCAATGTAATTGAGCAGCATTGGACGAACCATAAGCTTGGGAGAATTATTTACAATTTCCTGTGCTATCTTTTTTTTCTTACGGTTCCAAAACCGGAATATGCCATATTTTTTAATAAGATAAGAACTGACCTCACGATCATCGAAAGGTGAAAGATACATTTCAACAAGCTCGTATGCACCTTCGCCGTCAGGTCTTGGAATTTCGAGTTTATATATTTTATTTTCCTGCCTTGGAAAATATTGGGTGCGGCTGGTCATAACGATTTCACGAAAGTCCTGCACAAGATCAATCACTTCGTGCAATAATTTTTCAAAACGCTCTTCATCACTCAATTTATCGGGTGTTTCCGAGGGTAACAATTTATGATACTCATCGAACGCATCAAGCAGCAGGATTGTTTTTGACACATCACTGTTTTTTTTGATCTCCTGTATGCTATCAAGTATCCCTTTGTTACCAAAAGGCAATAATTTTATTTTGTATGGACGACGACCAATATTGAGCAAAGAGTTGTATCGTAAATACAAATTGATCATGAATGTGGTTTTTCCCATACCGGAATCTGCAAGAACGAGATAAAACTTTTCTTTCTCTTTTTTTCTGAATGCTTTTTTCAGAAAAAACGGAATAAGTTTTTCTTTGGCAATATAGTTGCTACCCGTTGCAGCTTCATCCTCTACTGACGGGGTGAGGTTTTGAAACTTCGTTTGAATAAAATAATCTCTTTTTTGCTTGACATTTCTGGCATCAAAATGATATTCCACAAGCTCCCTGCTTGTTTTGCTGTTCTGATATCGTTGGTAACCTCTCCTGATTATAAAACCGAGAAAAGTAACGACGGCAGCAAATACTCCCCAGGTTGCCCATCCTTCCGTGGCTGCCAATGCGTTGAGTATCCAGTCCTTTATCACATTCATGATTTCTGATTTACTTTATAATTCATACCTGCGAGGCAAAATATTCTTTCCACTCTTGAAAAAAAATGGAGCACCCCCACCCAGCCTTGATACAAACCAGGATTCCTGTCAGCACTCCCTCACCCACAAACATTCAACCAGCAACTCCCGTGTCGAAGCGCCCTCTAAGCACGTTCTTTGCACTCCCCCAATTAACCACAATCACTATTCTTTTGCCAAAAATCCTGCGAATATACCCCTGTTTTGCAAGAGTCCCACAACCTGCGAGACTCTTGCAAAATGAAGTTATAAAAACGGTGAAACTGCCGAATGTTTCAAAAGAGAAACTAAGCAATAACAGAACACAAGCCAACTGTAACCCGAAAACAAAATCACCCTGTCTGCGGCAACAGCCGGGTCACCCTGATTTCCGAGGAAATGCGATTTGTAACAACAATAACTATCTTTCCGAGTAAAAGCGCAATGGAAACGCAGAGCCCCAGTTCGGCAAAAGGGATAAAATGCAGAGCTGGAGCTCGGCGTTCAAGGGTATAAGCTCAAAAAAGGCATCATGGGAGAAAATCTGAACTCCATTCATTATATTCAGGAAGTAAAATCACTCGCGCACTACGCCAAAACACACTTCGATACTCGCAACCTATAGAAGTAACGCTATGCAGCAGATGAACGATTCCGAATACTTCGAACAACGACTGGAGGATCAGATAACTTGGTACTCAACCGAAAGCTCTCGTTGCAAGGTTCGCTACAGAGGTCTCCGCTTGGCTGAGATCGTCGCAGCAGCAATTATCCCCCTTCTTTCGGGTATGGGCGGAAGTGTAACATACGGCAACTGGATCATTGGGGCGCTTGGCATGTTGATTGCCATTTCGGCAGCAACCGGCACCCTGTTCAAATACCATGAGAACTGGATTCAGTACCGCGCAACATCCGAAGCCCTGAAACATGAGAAGTACCTGTTTCTTGGTCGAAGTGCGCCCTATGATGGGGAGCATTGTTTTCCGGTTCTTGTACAGCGTGTGGAACAGCTCATCTCCAAGGAAAACTCGAATTGGACGGTAGCAGTCAAGAGCGAGCCGAAAGGCACCGGCGGAGGATAAAGCGTCAAGGCACGATAACAGCAGAGGTAAGACGTGAGCACTATGTACTGGCAGTAGATCGAGAAGATATTTCCGCTATCACGGCAGGATTTGATTTGAGTATACCCAATATGAAATTGGTATCAAGGAGATAGTTACTGCCATTCATCCCGTAATCGTTGCTGGATTTCTGAAGGATCACCGAAAAACGTGGTGGAAGTCTCCAAACCGCCAGCCATATCGATCAGCATCTCGTTACCTGATGCACACTCACCTGCCATTTTTTTTGCAGGAACCCGGGCAAAATCAAGTATCTCAGCCACTACCGGTTCAGGAAGCTTTTTTGCTGCTTTATAAAGTTTGTCTGCTGTAGTCATCTGGATCTCCTGTTGCTGAACATGATGATCTTCTATTTTTTGACAAAACCTCTCCCGTGATAATCATAATGTATGCAATACTTCAAAACTTTTAGCCAACAACCTGTATGGTTTTAAGCGTAAATATACATTCTCAGAATTCCAGCAACCACTCAAAACCGACAGCATCAATAAAGCGATCTGCAAGAAGAATACGCACTGGAAACCAGTCCATTAACTCCTCCAGCAACCAAAAAATGGAACTGACTGTTGCAATACGTATTTTGACCTCATATAGCTCATAACGAACCAACCCGACACCCATGCTCCAACGATTATATGTTCATAATTACCGATGCCTTGAAAACTTTGAGCTGATCGTAAAAGGAATACCCTCTGCGCTTTTGATTGGAAAAAACGGCTCCGGTAAATCAACCATTGCACGAGTCCTGGAACTCTTCCAGAGTATTGCCCAAGGTGTCAACAGAATGAGCG
>Ga0194037_1001239_pt1 | contig 18756 bp, 17 predicted proteins | sample JunL306m_MetaG_FD_148653 | JGI IMG/M metagenome (GOLD analysis project Ga0194037, IMG submission 148653) | Anoxic zone freshwater microbial communities from boreal shield lake in IISD Experimental Lakes Area, Ontario, Canada - Jun2016-L304-6m | ecosystem: Environmental > Aquatic > Freshwater >...
GAAGAAGAGCGGTTCCGCAAGCTGGAACGTGAGCTTCGAATAGTTACTGAGGAACGAGAAATCCTAAAAAAAGCACTCGCTGTGTTCTCAAGGACACCCTTCTAAAATATTCATTTATTGAAGGTTATAAGAGTACTTTCGCTGTCAGAACCATGTGCCGTGTTCTGGATGTTTCTGTCAGCGGATATTACCAGTGGACACAGCGATCTGAAAGCAATCGTAGTATAGAGACCAGGAAAGTGCAGGAAGCCATCAAAAGGATCCATAAGGAGAACCGTGAAATCTATGGTAGTCCTCGGATTGCCATTTGCCTGCAAGAGGAAGGTTTTCGATGTAGCAAACCAAGAACAGCCCGGCTAATGCGATCTATGGGGATTCGATCTAAGGTGGCTAAAAAATTCAAGGTAACGACAGACTCAAACCATAAGGAACCGATTGCTCATAACCTTCTGGATCAGGTGTTTGTGGGCGATTTTATCAATGACGCCTGGACGAGTGACCTGACGTATGTTTGGACTGGCAGCGGCTGGCTTTATCTGACGGTCATTATGGATCTTTACAACCGTGAAATTATCGGGCACTCATTCAGCAAAAGAATGACGGCTGAAACAACGGTAAATCCAGCTCTGGATATGGCATTGATCACCGGAGACCAGACCGAGGGGTAGTTATTCATTCGGATCGAGGTATCCAATATGCGAGTAAATCCTTCAGGAAGAAGCTTGCGAAACATGGCCTGATTCAGAGCATGAGCGGCAAAGGTAACTGTTATGATAACGCTGTCACAGAAACCTTTTTCAAAACCCTGAAAACCGAATTGGTGTATACTGAACACTATCGAACGCGGGAAAAGGCCCGATACAGCCTGTTTGAATACATTGAAGTGTTTTACAACCGGAAACGGAAGCACTCAACCTTAGGGTATAAATCGCCTGTTGAGTTTTTACGTTATAAACAACAACCAATAGCTATGGCTTCTTAGGGTGTCCATTTTATTGTTGCAAGTTCAATCATTGAAAAGTCCAAAATCCTTGACACGCCAGACCGTTGCAAATCCAGCCTTTGCTAAATAGATCGATAGAATATCAAAGCTTAACCCAATATAATGAAAATCAAAATCGTCAGTTTGACCCCCAAACATCATTCGTATCACATAAAAACGATGCTCAAGAGTTAAATCCATATGAGTGAAAAGCTTGCAAAGTGTATCCAAGTCAGGAACAGAAATCATTAACTCTCCATTCGGTATGAGAAGTCTGCGAATCCCTTTATGTGTAGCAACCATGTCACGCTGACTAATATGCTCCAAAACATGGGATCCATAGATAATTGAACAACTCTCATCCCCGAACTGCGACAGATTACGAATATCGCCAATATAATCAACGTTCTCACCAAGAAAGATATTCAGGATTTTCCATCCTTCTTTAGCTTCCTGACCACCTTATGTGCAATTGTATTAATTTTGGTGTCATTGTCTTTATTTTTTTCAACAATTTTCTTCCGAATATTGCGGTTCCGTTTCGCAACTGGTCCGAACATGCTGAATACTTAATCCTGATTCTAAGGCAACCAGTTACACACCCAATTAGGATGATCCGGATTGGTGATAAGACCGACTATTTGTTGTGTGCATTGTTCCCATGTTAACCATGGCATTCCTTTTGAATCAGGAGCATTACCTGCCTTAAGCATCTCTAGCCATGAACTGATTGCATGTGCCAACTCTTCGGGAGTATTTCCTGAAAAATATGTTGCATAATTTCCGGCTACTTCACGAAATACCTCCAGATCACGAGCTAGAATAGGGCGTCCATATTGTGCAGCTTCAATGAGTGGCAAACCAAATCCTTCACCCTCCGAAGCCATAAGCACCCCTGTCGCAGTTTCATAAAGGTTTAAAAGAGATGCATCATTTATACCTTGAAGCCAGAACAGTTTTTTATCAAGTTCTTTATGCCGGGTCAACTTTTTTTTTATTGTTTCGACCTTCCAGCCATCTTTGCCAACAATTACCAGATTTACATTAATGCCTTGTTTCCAAAGAAGTTCAAAAGCTGCAAGAGTTTGAGCATGCCCTTTGCGAGGCTCAATTGTACCCACCATAAGTATGAATGGAGAAGAACTAATCACATCAAGTTGCCTCTTCCAATGATATGGAAGACCTGTTGTGGAACGGTTTTGTGTGATATCCGCGCCAATATGAGACCAACCTATTGTAAGGGGGCGACGCCTATTAGGAAGAACTGTATCAAGCCATTTAATAAAATCAGATGCCGTTGCCTTTGATATACAAAGTATTCCATCGGATTGGGCTATAGTTTGAAGCCAATTGACAAATGCAGGATAACTTGAATTACAAAACCATTCACGATGTCGATACGGCAGCAAATCATAAACAAGAAAAATCGTTTTGATTCCTCTGTGCCTTAAATCAATAAAGAAATCTGACCATTTTGGAATTATATCAGCCTGATAGTCAAGCCCAAGGAAAATATCACCTGGAAATACTTCCACAAAATCTTCGACAATGTCCGACTTTGGCAAGTTCATTAAAGCCGCTGTGTAGCGACGAGCATATCTATAGGAAGTTTCTTTTGTCGCATAAACAGGCTGAACACTGAAGTTTTCAGGGGGATTTTGAAGCAACTCCTTCAGGACACTGCGAACCACTCGCTGAATTCCCGTCTTGGCGTCACGTTGAGCAAGCTCAGAAATGTCAACAAGCAGTTGCTTTTTTGAGTTATTAATGCGAGTATTCTTTGCTAGTGCTTTAGCAACCGCAATCCAAGCCTGGTCTTTATCATTACTGTTGTTAAGTTCCGCTATGGCAGTAATAAGTTTTTGATGTTGTACATAAAGGCTTCCATGTTTTTGATCTTTATTTTCTATTGACTGGGTTCTTATTCTTTCAAACGCTTTAATAGCCAATTGAGCATTTCGATCCCATAATTTTATTTGAGGTTCATTATAAACATCCGCAATAACTATTACGTTTTCTGGGGATAATTCCGCCTGTTTAATCCATTCCTGTCGGGATGATTCCGAAAGAACAAAATAGAGTGAAGCAGATCGCAGATAACTGAGCTTGCTAAAATAAAATTGCTTGACATAAAGATTATGATCGCTGGTCAGCAAAGAGAAGAAATCAGGCAGGAAAACACTTGAGAGTGATATTTTGTCATAAATTCCTAAGCTGGTTACTGAATTATCTGAAAAACCATCAAACATGCTGAAAGTATGAACAATATCAGGTTTCATGCTTGCAACAAAGGCTTCGCCAATCAACTCAGCAACTTCTCGTCGCCATGTATTGCAAGGCTTCCAACTAACTGGTCCAGGAGTATACCAAACCCGGATGTGATCCTGTGATAACAATCCATGAAATTCTGAGCGGATCAGTTCAAGAGTTTCAGGAAAAAGTGCATTTAAAGAAATAAATATTTCATGCACACCACGATTACGGATAATAGCTTTAGCAAACGATAATGAAAAGTCATCAATGCAGTTGGAACTTTGAAACTTCTGAAGGTCAAGAACAATCCTCATGTCTCTGATTTATCTTTCCTGCTCTTTCTCTTTATGTTTGCGTGGTAACGAGCGGTAATAAGCTGTAGGTAAATTGTCTGAACAGATTTAGGATAATGCTGGAGTAACCTTACACCATTATAGCCTATCAACCAAAATTTTACTGATTGATAAATAGTAACAAAAGCATTACAAACTCTGAGCCACATATTTTTATGATGCAGTAGGTGAGGTTTATTCTGCTTTAGTCTAAACGTAGATAATGGTTCTAACCTGCATAGAAAGAATTTTAGATGGGCTCAGGTTACTGAAATAACTGACAAAGTCAAATAAACACAAACCAAGCTATTATTTAACCACTGTAAGCCAGCCATTAATCTCCTCAACATCACTTGCAGACAAAGTTCCAACTCCATCCTTGAGTTGCAGACGGTTAAGAATATATTGATATCGCGATTTAGCAAGATTCCGTCTGTTAGATATAAGCTTTTGTTCAGCATCAAGCACTTCCGTATTTGTGCGCAAACCTGCCAAAAACCCTTTTTGAGTACCCTTGAGTGCTATTTCACTCGACTTTACAGCCTGATCATAAGCATGTATCTGCGAAATACTGCTTATTACACCATTAAAATATTTTCTAATATCCGATTCAACACCTCTTTCTCTCCAGCTAAGTTGTTCTTGCGCCTTTAAACGCTTAGCCTTTGCCTGGCGTACTGCAGCACTGACATAACCGCCCGTATAAATGGGCACACTCATCTGCAACCCGATCGAATATGTGTCGTAAGAAGATCCAATAATATAATTATTATCACTATCTGAATAGTTTCTACCGGCCACAAGATTAATTACAGGATAACGTGAGGCTCTTTGTTTATCAACCTCTTTCTTTGTAATCTGTATTTCATGGCGGGCAGCAGCAACATCATAATTATCTGATTGTGCAAGCTTAACCCATGATTCAACATCAGCCGGATCTGGTCGTTCCAGAACAATTTTTTCTGGATCAAGTTTACTTAACTTATCAGGATATACCCCGGTAAAATGCTCAAGTTCACGTCGGTTTATCTCAAGGCCGTTAAGGATATCAACACCTTCGGCAAGTGCCATATCGTAAGCAGCCTGCGCCTCACTGACCTCCGTAATTGTCCCAAATCCTTTCTCAAACCGTCGTTTAGTCTGTTGAAGTTGGTCCAGTGTTGCTTTGATATGTACACGACTAAAATCAAGATTATCCTCCGAATACAAGGCATTGCAATATGCCTCGCTTAATCGCATTATTAAGCCTTTTTCTTCTTTCAAAAATATCGCTTCACTTTTGGCTGCTACCGCTTTAGCTTGTTTGTACTCTGCAAAATTTGATACATTTAACAGAGATTGCTGTACTGAAACTCCATAAGTTTTTGAATTGTAAAACTGATCCCCATGAACGTAGCCTTTTTCACCAGTGTAAGCGTTTGTCGTCGGGTTAACACTTTTTGTCTCGTTCCTGCCCCTTGATGCACTCAAACGAACAGTAGGACGAAATTGAGATATTGCCTTGTCAACCTCTTCTTTCGAAACTAAATTATCTGCCTTTGCAATACGTAACTGGGCATCATATGTCACAGCTTTCTGATAGGCCGTAGACAAATCGAGCGATTCAGCATAGACCGGGTAAGCAACAAAAAGCCCAACAACCACTATCAATCGAACGAATAGCTTCATATCCACCCTCTCACTCATCACGTTTAGTTTTGCCAATTACAGTCATCAGTGCTATCATCATAAGGGAATGTAGCCTGAACTATACTACTCTTCTTTCATTGAAACGCTAATCCGCTTGAACAAAGGATCAACAAGATACGTCAAAAGCGAGCGTTCCCCTGTTTTAACGATAATCGATACAGGCATACCAGGCTGCATTTGACGCTTACCGAGAGACTTCATCCCTTCAGGAGTAACAAATACACGTGCAAGATAGTAGGATGCGCCAGGCATTGCCGGATTATACTGCGGGTCGGTTATAATATCTTTTGAAATGGACTCAACCTCTCCCCTTACAACGAGCTGCGGCGAGTGCGAAAAAGAGAAAAAGCTTACATCAACAGGCAGCCCTTTCTTAATACTATCAATCAGTTGCGGTGAAATTTTCGCCTCGATAAGAAGACCCTCATTAAGTGGAACTATATCCATAATTTTCTGTCCAGGCTGTATCACCGCACCAACAGTCTGTATTTGCAGCCCAACAACCTGACCAGTAGCCGGGGATCGAACTTCAGTATCTTGAAGCTCGGCCGCATATGATTTCGTTTTTTCCGCATCCGCCTCCACTTCGAGCTGAACCTGCGCATATTGGGATGCTGTATTAGCCTTAAAATCCTCAATCTTGAGTTCAAGTTCAAGCTGCTGGTTAAGCGGTGCATAGCCTTCATTCACAAGAGTTTTTAGAGACGACAACTGGTCCTTGAAAATCTTCATCGTCCGTTGCCGCGCTAAAAAGAGTTGTCGCTGATTCTGCATATTCCGCTCAGCCAACAACTTATCCTTATCGTTCAATAAATCCGGATGGAAGGTAATCGCACTTGCTCCCTTCATTTCCGCAATAAGCCGATCCGAGGTTGCCCGCATGCCCAGGTAATGCTGGTGCATTTCATCATATCTGGATCTAGCTAGTTGGCTGTCAAGCTTCATAAGAACATCCCCTTCGCGTACCATCTGCCCTTCCTTGACATAAACATTCTCAATGGTGCCTCCTCGCAAACTTTGGACTATTTTGCGCTTAGTAGCAATACTTACTGTACCCTGTGAGGGAACACCCTCATCAAGCGGAGCAAAAGCAGCCCATAAGAGGAACCCACCAAAACCGACAAGCAAAATCCATATTCCAAGACGGATGGGACTACGTGTATTTCTATACTCAGAACCATCGGTTTTTGTTACCGAAACCATCTCCCTCTTTGCTATGACATCACGAATACTCATTGCTATCTTTTAAACATTTCTCAAAAATATGAATCAGGCCTCAGAAATCGTCGGTTGCGTAGTCACTGGACGCAAAGCCGCCAAAACCTCATCACGAGGGCCACAACTTATAATTCGACCATCGTGCATAACCACCAAAATGTCAGCTACCCCCAGGATACTTGGACGGTGAGTAATCAAAATTACTGTTGTACCTGCTTTTTTTAAATCAAGTACTGCCTCATGCAATGACCGTTCTCCTGCATCGTCAAGGTTTGCATTCGGTTCATCAAGCACAAGAATAACCGGATTACCATACATAGCACGAGCAAGACCAAGCCTTTGACGCTGACCTCCCGAAAGCATTCCTCCAGCCTCGCCGATCTGGGTATCGTAACCTCGAGGAAACCGCAAAATCATTTCATGAATACCTGTTCGCTTTGCCGCTTCAATCACTTTCATTGGATCAACCTCAGAAAAACGGGCAATATTTTCTGCTATCGAACCATCGAACAACTCAATATCCTGTGGAAGGTAACCAATATAAGGACCAAGCTCAATCCTGTCCCAGCTCTCTATCGGCTCTCCATCAATAAGTACTCGACCTTCCCTTTTTGGCCATACACCAACAATACAGCGGGCAAGCGTTGATTTTCCAGATCCTGACGGACCTACAATCACTGCAGCTTTTCCAGCAGGAAACACAGCATTAATATCGTGTAAAATAGGAGCTTCACGACCATCCACAGCCACTGAAAGGCCCTCAAGTCTGACCTCACCTATAGGATCATGATATTTTGCACCTTGCTTGCGCTCAGGAAATTCTTCCAAAAGTTTTTCCAAACGAACAAAAGCTATACGCGCTTGAACAAAAGGCTTCCAGGTGGAGACCACAAGATCAAGCGGTTGAAGCGCTCGAGACATAAGTACGTTAGCAGCAATCATCGAACCAGCAGCCATTTTACCCTCAATAACCATAAGTGCACCAGCACCAAGCGTGAGCGACTGCATGCTATAGCGTATAAACTTGGCAACGGCCTGCTGACGATGCTGACGATCAAGAGAATTTTCAGCTTTTGCAAGCGAAGCATCGTGAATTTTAAACCAGCGATCTCGAAGATTACGGGTCATACCCATCGCATGGATGGGTTCAATATTATGAAGCTTGCTCTGCACAAAACGATAACTCTCGTTACCTGATACAGATGCAATCTCAATCTCTCTGGTCATACTTTTATTGCTCTGCCATGTCATTGCAAGCTGAATAACTGCAAATGCAATGGAAAGCCAACCAAGAAACGGGCTAAGCAAAAATATGACAGCAATATAGATCGGCGTCCATGGAACATCAAAAAAAGCTATCATTCCATTGGCAGTCAAAAACTGTCGGATATTGATCAAATCAGAAAAGGCCTCGACGACGTTATGTCGTGATCGGTTAAGATAAGCCTCAAAACTGGAGTTAAACACAAATGAGCTCAGTGCCTCATCAAGTCTGACGCCAACCCGAACCAAAAGTCGCGAACGGAGCCACTCAGCAAATGCCATCACCCCATAAAAAAAAACAAGAAAAATAGTCACCATAAGTAGCGTCAACTCACTGCCACTCTTCATGACACGACCATACAGTTGGAGCATATAAAGCGTTGGCGTCAGCATCAGCACATTGGCAATAAGGCTAAAAATACCAACCCATATAAACTCTTTTCTGAAGGTCCAAAGCTGACGAGACAACTCACTGCGGTTAAAAAAATCAAATTTCATGAAGAATCTGCTTCCGTGATAATAAAATGTTAGCTCTGTGCTTGCAAGTCTGAAGGTTGTGGAGTCGCAGGAGGTGACTTAAGAGCCGCCAAAACTTCCTGACAGGGACCGAACCGCTGAACCTGCCCATCCACTAATACAAGCATATGTTCTATTGCGCCAAGAATATTCAATCGATGGGTCATGACAATCACCGTAGTACCCTGAGACCTCAACAAATTAACGGCATTGAGTAATGCAACATCACCCGCCTCGTCAAGACTTGCATTCGGTTCATCCAACACTACATACTTCGGCATACCATAAACAGCACGGGCAAGCGCAACCCGCTGGCGTTCGCCCCCCGAAAGAAAAGAGCCATCCTCACCTACCTCGGTATCATAACCCTTTGGCAATTGCTCAACAAAACTTTCAAGGCCCACCATACGGCATGCCTGAGCAACTTTGTCAGCATCAGGTTCACCAAAACGAGCTACATTTTCTGCAATAGTACCCTCAAAAAGCTCTACATCCTGAGGTAAATATCCGACATACTGACCAAGTTCATCCTTATTCCACTCGAAAATATCGTTCCCATCCAGCCTTACCTTACCATGCATAGCAGGCCATATACCTACAAGAAGTCTTGCAAGGGTTGTTTTACCTGAAGCCGATGGTCCGACAATAGCAAGAGAAGCTCCCGGAACCATTCTAAAACTAACACCCTTAAGAATTTGCACAGGACTTCTTGGCGCACCTGCATAAACACCCTCGACTGAAAGATAACCATTCGGAGGAGGCAAGGCCATATCCTGAGTAGGCAGTGGAATCTCCCGAAGCATCATATCCAGACGATTAAACGACTCAAGGGCATTCTCAACCTGCCGCCAGCTTCCGATAATCTGCACAAGCGGAGTAAGTACCCTTCCGCCAAGAATAGAAGCCACAATCATACTTGAACCATGCAGCTCACCTTTCAACGTCAACCAGCATCCAACACCAAGCAAAAGGGAACTTAAAAGACTTTGCACCAATTTAGAGAGCGCTCCATTCGTACCTCCATGATCCGAGGCAACCGCCTGCTGGATGAGAAACTGCTGTTGCCTGTCCATCCACTTTTTGTGAATGTTACCAATCATTCCCATCGATTCAATAACCTGCGCGTTTTTTATGACCCCGTCAGCATATCCCTGCGCACTTATCGCACTCCGGTTAGCTGCCTTAAGCGGCGCACTGATCCGACGCTCATTGACGACACCAATCGCAAACTGAGCAAGAGCACCCGCTACGGCAAACCAGCCTAAAGCCGGGCTCATCATAAAAATCAAGACAAGAACAAGTAAGGCAAGAGGGGTGTCAACAAAAGCAAGCAAAGCCTGTGAAGGAAGAAATTCGCGAATGGTTTTAAGGTCACGCAACGCCTGTGCTCCCGCGTTGGGGATATTTAATAACCGTGCAGAAAAAATAGCATTAAACACCCTCGTTCGCAATCCCTTATCCAGCTCTATTCCCGCATCGTGCATCACCTGACGGCGCACCCACTCGAGCGCCTCAAGGAGCGCATAAATGCCGACCACAAAAAGGGTGAGCATTAACAACGTCATATGACTGCGGCTATTGACCACACGATCGTAGACCTCCATCATGTAGGCACTCGGAGCCAGCACAAGCACGTTAACAAACAAGCTAAAAAAAAATGCCTGTTTAAGAGAGGGAAACAATGCCGCTAGTGCAATGCGCAGGGGGGACTTTTCTTTATTTCCTTTCACACACAATCAAACTCAAATTATTAATGACACACCGTTTTTTCTATCCTGAAATATATCACCATGCACACTGCAAAGGCTTACATATTAATGATTTGCATCAGTTCTTCACAGGCAACGCATTTATCAGTCCCTGCTGATAAGCGCTTCTTGCGGTTTGCGTAATAGCAAGAAGCATCTGAAGACGATTAATCTCCGCTTCAGCCCCTTGTACATTAACAATCTGGTTCTTCGCCTCATCGGACAGCTCTGAAACGAGATAATTTATACCGTTAACCGTTACAACTGGTTCTTCTTTTTTAACTTTAGCCATGAAACTCCCCTCTATACTTCATTATTTAAATAAATTAACCAAAGCAGATAGACTGCCAAAGGATTTTATCCCTCCTTGGACGAAATCCGAGTTAATCTATAATACCTTCCTGATAAATCCAAATACTACAAACCATTTTAAGATGTATATCTGCACCATTGTTTTACAGCAGATGGCATTTCGCGGAAGTTAATGGAAATTAAATTTCATTTTACTGCACTATCTAAAGTTGCATTTCCAGCTTCCCACAATAAAAGAGGATTCTTATCCGGTAACTTTCGAAACTCCTAAACCCTCTCGAGCTTGCTTTTAAGAGCTGAATCTTGCTGTTGATGGCCTCCGACACAGCGTTCGAGACTTTGTGTTTGAAGTAGTTTATTATATTGCCCGCGTGTCGAACCATTAACTCTTTGACCTTGATCATCTGCTTGAGGCCAGACTTCTCAACAAGCTCACACCAGTAGTCGAAAAACACCTCAGCCCTGAGTTCTGTCGGGGATTTCCAGAACTCTCGAAAGATATTTTTCAGCGCCCAAGCCACACCGGTATGTAATTCGCAGGTCATCAGCTCATCGAACCGCGTTCTTTGCGTTACCGTCATGTTCTCGGGGTTACGAAGCCAGGCGAATTTAGATCCGACCAAGCTTTTATCCCCAACTTTCTGTAGTTCTTGTGATTCCTGATGCCGAACCTTGTTGACCGCCTCGTTAAGGTATTTACTGATATGGAACCGGTCATGAACAATATCGGCCTTTGGAAGGAGCTTGTTGACTGCAGTTTCAAAGGGTTTCCACATGTCGAGGGATACTGACTTCACGGCTACTTGTTGTTGTTTTGAAAGGGTTTCCAGCAGCTGTTTTGTCCCTTTCAGGGTCCGATCCTCAATGACATCAAGGACTCTGCTTCCTACCAGATCATTGAGTGCTGTAATGTAGTGATGGCCTGCTCTGAAGCTTTTCTCATCAATACCGATGTGGTGAATGTCTTTGTTTTCCCGGCGTGAAAGTCCTCTCTTTACTGCACGCTTCATGATCTGATCGACCGCATGCCAATCAAGGTTAAGGATATTGGCTGCAGCGGTAATGGTTGAACAGTGCTGGAGCAGTGAGACGGCAAAGCCTTCAAACATGAGGGTAAACCGTGAATAGGGAGCTGCCCACGGGACTGATATTGTCTTTACACCACACTTTTCGCACTGACATCTTGGAATACGAGTGATAATGATCGTTTCAAATTGCATGGTATCAAGATGCCGCCACCGCTGTTCCGGGGCCTTGTCATAGATCGGAGCGCCAACACCACACTCAGGACATACTACGTCATTGCCGGTATATTTGAGGTGAACCTCTATCTTCAGGCCAGAGACTGAGAGCTTAACATCATCGACCTTCCAGACCGCTGGAAACCCTAAGAGTTGTTGGTAATGGTCAGTAAGTTTTTGCATCTTTAAGCATGGGATTGAAATACTTCAGTCTACGATTTTATCCCCTCATTCCATTAACTTCCGCGAAGAGCCTTACCTAAAAATCTCGAATATTTGGAGCAGTTAAGAGAGAAAGAAATTGTTAGTGCTCGTGAAAGCGGCATAAGTCCTGCTTTAATTGGAAATTCACAGCATCAAATTGTTGGAAATTTTATTAATAAACTTGTAAATGACAATGCGACATTACTGGAAATTGGATGTGGAAATGGTAGACTCAGAGAATATCTAAATTGTGGTTATCACGGTTGTGATCCAATTGAATTATCAGAGTGTTCTTGTTTTCAATTTTCAAAATGCTATGGAGAGGATATGCCGTTCATGGCCGATTCATTTGATGCCATAATTATTAAGGATGGTATTAACTATTACGCTAATTTGGAACCATTGTTCAAAGAAATTGTTCGTATAACAAAACCAACTGGTATAGTTATTTTTACTGAGTTTGTTGGGCATAACTATTCTAGCCTAAGGCTAGCCTTAAAACGTTTTATTAAATTTCAAATAGGGTTTAAAAAAAATAAGTGGGATGATACATATCTTGGTTATTATTCGCATAAAAATATTCTTAAGCAGGCAAGAGTTAATTTTATGCATGTAAATTATTATTTCCATCGCAAAGATGAACGTTATTTCATAGTTGCTTCAAATGCTGAATTTAAATGACGCTCGGTGAGCGGATTAAGACTCAAGATCAACTTATCATCATTGATCTACGGACATGGCCTTGGACCGGCATAGGCAGAGTTACTCGCGGAATTTTCGATTGCGCACGTGAATTGGAGCTGGAATTTGACATCCGGTACATAGTCTCCGATGAGGTGCCCATCCTCAAGGATCTGCCGAATCTTTTCCATTTCCAATCCAGACCTTTCGGTCGAGGTGAGCAAATTGAATTCTACCGTCTCTTCAAGAGCCTTAGCGGCCGCCGCGTGTTACTGCATTCGTTGAATTTCAACGTCCCGCTGTTTTTGCCAAGTCACGTACGGCAGATCGTCCAGTTCTACGATGTACTGACTGATACAGGCGAGTTTCGGACCGTGTTCCACCACCTAGCCTACAATACCTATATATGGAGACTAAGCCGGCACCGGGCCACCGTCTTGGCACAGTCTGACTACACAGCAAAACAGATCGCCAAACACCACCCCTTTGCAGAGGTTATTGTCAGCCCACACGGTTATAGTAACTATCTAGTCCCGCTGGTCATTGATGTCCGGGTAGCCTATCGCCTGATACGCCCCTACTTCTTGTACATCGGACTGAATAAGCCGAGGAAGAATCTGGACGGACTACTGAGTTCCTACCGAGACGCACTAAAAGCACACCCGGAAATCGGTTACGATTTAGTAGTGTGTGGCCCCATTTTCGACCGCACATCCCTAGGCTTCGACATCAAGGGCGCAGTGGCGGCAGAGCCGATACTTAAGGGGCGTGTGCTCCTGTTGGGCTTCATACCTGAGGAGCACCTTTACGCGATCTATCGAAACGCTAGCCTTTACGTCGTACCGAGCCACTTGGAAAGCGGTTACAGCTATCCTGCGTTGGAGGCGCTGACCGCAGGCACGCCGGTGCTGCTAAACAGGGTCGATATGTACAATTACTCATCTGATGGTAATGGTGTTTTTTTCTTTGATGGCAACTCGAAGGATGGTCCGTCAAGCTTGAACTCAGTAATGAATGATATGCTGATGCGTCCAGCCTTCGAGCGTGTTGATCCCGAGCACTGCGATGTGCTCGCGCGCTTCTCGTGGGCTCGGGTCAAGGACACGATGAAGTCTCTGTATCAACTGACATGATACCCTACCTGATCCTATTCGCATCTTTTCTGATCGGCTACGTCGGGCTAGAAACGAACACTTTTGGCGACCGTCGCCCTACCCGCCCCGCGAGACTGATCCTGTTGTTGCCCTTGTTAGTCTTCGCCCTTACATATGCCGGGCGTATCGGTACTGACGCTGATAGTTATGCCCGCCTATATGAGATGGCGGAGTACTTTCCTCTCGAGCCTGGGTTCTCAATGCTGATGATAGGCGCGAAGTTGATTGGTCTCGACTATGTTGGATTCACGAAGGTGCTGGCATTGATGCAGATGATCCTACTCGCATCGATCGTCACGCGGTTGCGCGACCCGTTGTTCTTCCTGCTGTTCTATCTTAGTTCATTCTTCCTTAACTTTCAATTTAATGCCATCAGGAATTCGCTGGCCCTATTGATTGTTGGAGCAGTCTATGTCCGGGTGCAGCGGCTGGGCGTGCTAACCCTGCTTGCGTCGTCGGTAATCCACTATTCTTCGCTGATGACACTTGGGTTGCAGCGGCTAGCCGCTAGCAGGCGCCAATTTATTGCAACTAGCGCATTAGTAGTATTCGCTGGAATATTCACTCTTATGTGGTTGCGGCCTGACATCATTGGCGATATGTTCATTTATCAAGCATACCTATTGAGATTGAGCGAATACGAAAGCAAGTCTGTTTATTGGGCTTTGCTGCTTAAATTGGCTGTGGTCTGGATTTTTTTCCGGAACGGCGGTAGCCGTTTTTATTTGCACGCCTATGTGATTCTTGTTGTTCTAGTGCACCTAATTAGTCCAATCCTGAGCCGCCTTTGTGACCTAGTACTATTCCTTGCGCTTTTGGATGTTTGCACCCGGCAGCGGTTGCGGCGTCATAGGGTAGTTGCCATCGGGTTTGTGCTGGTCCTCATCGTGAGCAGCTTACTCATCCCCTGGAACGATGTCCTGAATGGCGGAGTAGATAACTGGTTCTTGGACAGGTAATAAACTAACCAGAAAGTTAGATACACATTTTTGAAAGAAACGAGTAGTAAATTGAGAATCGTTTGCACATGATAGATGTCAGCATAATTATTCCCACCTTCAACCGTCGACAAGACCTGATCATCGCGCTGGAAAGCGTCTTTGGACAACCGAATGTGCGTGTCGAGGTTATTGTCATCGACGATTGCTCCGACGATGGAACCGTCGAGTTTATCCGAGAGCAATACAAGTGTCACCAGTTAGTCGTGATCGAGAAACCTAATCGTAGCGGCCCCCAAGTAAGTCGTAACTTAGGCATAGCTTTCGCCCACGGGGAGTTCATCACATTTCTCGACTCTGACGACTATTTCGAACCAGATACCTTGGCCGGGCGCGTCATGCGCTGTCGCGAGTTGCAACTTGACGCGCTCTTCTCGGGTTATCGCGTCAAGTTCATTGGTAGGCGTTGGGATCTGATAAAAAGTGTGAAGACTGTTGCACGAACCTGCCCGGTCAATTACACAGCTGCGCTGCGTGACTTCAAGATCGCTCCAATGATCACCATAATGTATAGGCGTGCTATGCATGAGTGTTTAAAGCTCGACGAGGGACTGGCTTCTGGTCACGACGACGATCTTTCGCTTTACCTGATTAAATCCAGCCGTTACGCTTTTGACGATATACTCGCATCTACCATCATCCAACATGTGGGCGGGCGCGTGGCCACCCCGAAGAACCTGATGATTGGCGATGCCCAACTATTAAAGAAATACTCTGGCGATATTTCCCGTTACCAAGGCCATGTTTATCTCACTAGGCGACTTGCGAAGGCGCTGGCAGGGCTGTGGAGCGTTGGGCAGTTCAAGCAAACAATCAACCTGTGGCCTGAAGGGCTGAGTCGTAGTGCTTCGATCACCGCGTTGGCACTCGGCATCATCTACCTGCCGCAACGGTTGCTGGAGGTCATGCTTCTAAGGGCGAAGATGGCGGCCGTTCGCTTAGTGCTGTAAAACAGTATGAATGACAACTTGAAAACGAAAAATGTCGGTCAGGTATTCGTTCTGATCCCATCGCACAATCGCAGGGACATTCTTTGCAACACGCTCTTGATGGTGCGGGCTCAGCTCCCACCCAAGGCGGCGCGATTGGTCGTTATCGACGCAGGTTCTTCCGACGGAACGTATGATGCTGTGCGCTCCATCTGTCCATCAGCCGAGATCGTTGGTGGGGAGACCAGCATGTGGTGGACTGCGACTGTCAACCACGGCTTGAAGTACATTGCACAGACAGCACGTTCCGGCGATCGCGTTATCCTGATGAATGACGATGTTAACCTCGACCGGAACGCACTGAATCATCTGCTCGAAGCCTCTTGTCTGGAGCCGCACAGCCTAATCGGAGCTGTCAATGTGGTGCATAACCCTCACGGAAACCAATCATGCGTGTACTTCTGCGGCGGTCGATACGACCTTCGCTTCGCTTGTCACAAAGTCAATATCCGACAGGGCACACCTTGGCAAGAGCCCTGCACGAGGTTCCAGCAGACAGACTTCCTTTACGGTCGCTTGCTGGTGATTCCATGGGATGCCTTCGAAAGCGGGTACCGCTTCGATGAAGTGTCCTTCCCGCAGTACTGCGCAGATGAAGACTTTACTTTCAGTGCGAAAAAGCGTGGATTCCAGGTTTTGGTCGACTGCAAAAGCGTTGTCTACGTGAACGAGGAAACCACCGCCCGTTTCAGCCTAAATTTCAAAAAAGGTGGCTTGCGAGGAGTTCGCCAAGCACTCACGTCGTTCAATTCTTGCTATAACTGGAAACAAAATTGGGCATTTGGTCGCCGATATGCAAAATGGCCTCTCTTGTTCTTTATCTGTCGATACAGCATCATCATAATTAATGAGAATTTTCGGCACGGTTCAAAAAACTGAAATAGTCCCCAAAATTAGGTTTGGGTGCTAAGATTTGAACAAGCCTTATATTGCAGTTATTATGAGACAAAAGAAGAAAATTTATTGCAGAATTTAAGACCAGGGTTGATCTTGAAGCCCTGAGCGAGCGACTGACTCTCAGCGAACTTGCTCAAAAGCATGAGATAAACTATGAACTTTGATAGAAGCAGGACGACCGACAAGAGGGATACTTGAAATGGCTGTCATCTCGGCATTTTTATTGCTTTTATCAAGAGGGTGGCTGCGGGGTTTCTTAAGTGCACTGTTTCATCACCGTCACTCCTCACTCGTGATGGTTGGGTAGTCAATGCCGATGATGTCTGGAAGTGAACCGCTGAGTTTGAAACTATCCCATCATATTTAAAGCAACCATGGTGGGCCTTCCGAGGCATATACTCCCGCAGAGGTCAACTCTATACCCTCCGTATATTTTTTTTCTGGATGTCAACTGGCCTGACCCCCTTATTTCCTGGATTTTATTTGGTTAATGTATTGTATTGCTCCTATGAGTTTTCCTGAAATTGCCGTTATCGGTCTCGGTTATGTGGGGTTGCCCCTTGCTGTTGAATTCGCTGAAAAGTACCCGGTAGTCGGGTTTGATATCAAGCAGAATCGGGTTGATGAGCTTCGGTCTGGTCGTGATGCAACGCTTGAAATAACGAGCGATCATCTCAAGGGTGTACTGCGGAATAACAACAGCGCGTCAACGGGACTTTTTATCACCTCAAGCCCCAGTGATCTTGCTTCCGCCAATTACTACATCGTTACGGTACCAACCCCTACCGATAAAAACAATCGTCCGGTTTTGACGCCACTCATAAAAGCCAGTGAAACAATCGGGCGGGTACTGAAGCCTGGTGATATCGTAATTTATGAATCCACAGTTTATCCTGGTGCTACGGAGGAGGATTGTGTTCCGGTGCTTGAACGGGTTTCTGGCCTTACCTTTAACAGGGATTTCTTTGCTGGTTATTCTCCTGAGCGGATTAACCCAGGAGACAAAGAGCACACCGTCACCAAAATAAAGAAAGTTACTTCGGGCTCAACCCCTGAAGCCGCGGCGAAAGTTGATGCGCTCTATCGTTCCATCATCACGGCAGGAACCCACTTGGCGTCATCCATCAAGGTTGCTGAGGCTGCCAAAGTGATCGAAAATTCCCAGCGCGACATCAATATTGCCTTCGTTAATGAGTTAGCCATGATTTTTAACCGCATGGGTATCGACACTCATGAGGTGCTTGCTGCAGCCAGTACCAAATGGAACTTTCTTCCCTTTAAACCGGGTCTTGTTGGTGGCCACTGTATTGGCGTTGATCCCTACTACCTCGCCCAAAAGGCGCAGGAGTATGGCTATAATCCGGAAATCATTCTTGCCGGCCGTCGTCTCAACGACAATATGGGCAAATACGTCGCCTCCGAAGTGGTCAAGCTTATGATTGCCAGAGATCACAAAATCAAAGGTGCAAAAGTGCTTGTCCTTGGCATAACGTTCAAAGAAAACTGCCCCGACATCCGTAATACCAGAGTGGTCGACATTGTCCGTGAGCTCCACCAGTACGGTGTGCTCGTAGACATTTACGACCCCTGGGCCAACCCACAAGAAGTAATGCATGAATACAGCTTAGAGAGCCATTCCGCCCTAAACGGAAATCATTACCAAGCCATCATACTCGCCGTCGCCCACAATCAATTCAAAGCCTTGAATCTTCAAGACCTCGCATCAAACCAACATTGCGTCATCTACGACATCAAAGGCATCCTCCCACAAGATCAAGTCGCCGGTCGCCTATAACCAAAAGTTGGGGACGTTGTGAAGTAAGTGAAGAAACTTCACTTACTTCACAACCAACCCTCCTCATTTCAACCCCTATCAAGGTCGTCGCCCAGCCGAAAGGGAGCCGTCATTCATACCCTTCCCCCCAGCGACCTTTCACTTATCCAATTTTCCTCACTACTACAGTTTTTTGCCCAGCCCTGTAACCTACACCAGCTCTACACCCAGTCTCATTTTCCCACCGCTGGGAGACCAGGTTCAAGGAAGAAGGGAAGTTGTAAAGTAACTGAATAGCGCAAAAAAGATTTTCAGCCTGTCGAGCTTTAGAGGCAATTGGTTTAATCAGACAATCCAAAACTGGAGCGTAGCAAGCTGGCCTGACTCCGGTGCCAGGGAGCCTGCCCCATTTACTGTAATACTTGGAGTTGGAAATTCTCCTCAAATTGAGCCGCAAATTCTACCGGTGTTAACCCACTCAATGCACTATGCGGCCGGTTATTAT
>Ga0194037_1001240_pt1 | contig 18728 bp, 7 predicted proteins | sample JunL306m_MetaG_FD_148653 | JGI IMG/M metagenome (GOLD analysis project Ga0194037, IMG submission 148653) | Anoxic zone freshwater microbial communities from boreal shield lake in IISD Experimental Lakes Area, Ontario, Canada - Jun2016-L304-6m | ecosystem: Environmental > Aquatic > Freshwater >...
GCCCGTTTGGAGCGGCAGCTCTTTCCCAACGTTGCAACCTTCGCCCACCAAAAACCGGTTTCGATCAAACCGGCGCAAGTGACGGTGCCGCACGCGACCGCTCAGCCCGAAGCGCCGGCGATGGCGGAGCCTCCGGCTTCTCTCTATACTTTCCCTCAAAACATGGCCGCACAATTGCGGGTCGAGTTGGAGGGCGGCAAGGCCGGCGACCGGGTGAGCTTTCGCTGCGGGGAACACAAGAACGCGCAAGACCGGCTGTTTGGAAACTACGTGCTCAGTTGCGAGGTCATCACCGACGGCCAGCCGCTGACGCGCCAGTGGGGTTCGTTTTATGTCGGCATGCAATTCGTCGAAGTGACCGGGGCGGTCCAGCCGGGCCTCCCCAATCCCCTCGGCCTGCCCGTGGTTCGGAGCTTGGAGCTGGTGGACGTGCGCGCCGCGTTGCCGGAGGCGGGAACATTCAATACGTCGAGCGACCTCTACAACGGCACGCACCGGATCATCGATGCGGCCATGCGCGCCAACATGAGCTGGGTGATGACGGATTGCCCGCACCGCGAAAAGTTCGGCTGGCTCGAATGCTCCTACCTGCTCGCCCCCAGCTTCCAGTACCGCTACGACTGCCGCACATGGATCGCGAAAATCATCCGCGACGTGCGCGACGCCCAGGAACCCAGCGGCCGGGTGCGCACGGTGGCCCCGGGTTATCCGAAGTTTGGCGACGGTTTCCAGTGGACGGTGGAGTGGGGCGCCACGGCGGCGCTGCTGCCCTGGCGGCATTACGAGTGGTACGGCGACGTGAATATCCTGCGCGACAACTTCGAGATGATGCGCCGGTTCACCGACTATATCCAGACCGAGGCCAAGGACGGACTGGCCCCGGGCGGGCTGGGCGACTGGTATGATTACGGCCACGGCCAGGCCCCCGGCCCATCGCGCTTCACTCCGACGAACCTGTCCGCCACCGCCACCTGGGCGCTTTCAGCCCGGGCCGTCGCCCAGGCGGCCGAAGTGCTCGGCCGCCCCGAAGAGGCGAAAAAATACCATGCGCTGCACGCACGGATCGCGGCGGATTTCCAGAGGCATTTCCAGGACCCGGTGACGCGCAAGCTCCGCCATAAGGGCAGCCCGCAATGTGCCAATGCCATGGCCCTCTGCGCTGGCGTGGTTGCCGCCGCCGACCGCGCGTTGTTGGTGGACGACCTGATCGCCGATCTCGAAAAGCGCAACTACCAGCAGACCGCCGGTGACGTGGGCCATGTGTATGTGATCCGCGCGCTGGCCGAGGCGGGCCGATCCGACGTGCTGCACCGGGTGTACTCACGCGATGGCGTCGGCAGCTACGGCGGCATTTTGAAAAAAGGGCTGACCTCGCTGCCGGAGACATGGGACGCGATGATGGACGGCTACCAGTCGCTCAACCACTGCATGCTCGGACACGTGATGGAGTGGTATTATGGCTACGTGGGCGGAATTCGTCAGCCAGCCGGCGGGATTGCCTGGAAGAAGATCATCATCGCGCCCAATCCCGGTGCGTTGACCCACGCCGAATGCACGGTGGAAACACCGGCAGGACGGGTGGTCAGCCGCTGGCGGGTGGACGGGAAACAATTCCGGCTCGAAACCGAAATCCCCAAGGGAGTTGAGGCCGTGGCAATCCTGCCTTCGGGTTCCAAGAAGCCCTTGCATAGCGGCAAACAGACGCTAACGGAGCCACTGTTGACTGAACCGTAAACATGGATAAGACCTTTATGAATAACATCAGATCCTGACTATTCGCTCTTCACTTCTCTTATATGCACAACCAAACTAACATGACGATGATACACCTCGCAACACGAACCATCCTGATTTCACCGCTGCTTCTGGCGCTGAACGGAAGCCTCAAAGCGGAGGATTCGTTGCCACCGTTAAAGGACGGCAAGGCACCGACCAACCTGAACGAGCTCTGGGGGAATTACAACCCACGCAAGGACCCGTTGGAGACCCAGGTCGTGCGGGAGTGGTTGGAGGGGGACATCACCTTCCGCTATGTGGTTTTCACGATTGGCACTTTCAAGGGAACCAAGGCCCGGATGTCGGCATTTTATGCGTTTCCGAAAGGCGCCAGGAAGCTTCCGGCTATTCTGCAGATTCATGGCGGCGGACAGAGCGCATCGCTGGATTCCGTAAAGAATGCCGCCGCCAACGGTTATGCCGGACTCTCGATCAACTGGGGCGGCAATAAAATGAAGGTGGGACCGATGCAGGACGAGGACCCGAATACCGACTGGGGCGCGCTCGATGCCACACAAAAACATAACGACCATTATGCCGGCGGCAAGCCGGACCCCAAGACGCTCGATGCGGTGGAATCACCGCGCAACAACAACTGGTTCCTGCTGGTCCTGGCAGCCCGTCGCGGGTTGACGTTTCTCGAGCAACAGCCCGAGGTCGATCCAGCGAAACTGGGAGTCACAGGCCATTCGATGGGCGGCAAGATCACGGTGAACCTCGCCGGGATCGACAAGCGGGTGATGGCGGCGGTGCCGTCGTGCGGCGGCGCCGGGGGCGTGAGCGGGAAATTGAGCGGAATGCCCGGCGCGGCACCGAAAAGTGAAAAACTGGATATCACGGCAAACACGATTGATGATGGGGCGTACATCCCGCGCATCACCTGTCCGATTCTTTACATGGCGCCGACCAACGATTTCGCCGGACCGTTTGACAACATGACCCTCAATTGGAAAAGCATCGGAAGCAAGAATGTCGCCTATTCGATCGCGCCGCACCTCAACCACCGCAGCATTTCGGAGACTGGCATCGCCGGGATCCTTTGGTTCGAGCAGTATCTCAAAAACTCGTTTGTATTTCCGAGAACGCCGGAATTGATCGTCACCTTCAAAACCGCCAATGGGGTTCCCCGCGCCAGCATCAAGACGGATCGCCCGGGCGAGGTTGCCAAAGTGGACCTCTACTATTCAGTGGATCCACACTGCCTGACCCGATTTTGGAGAGATGCAGAGGCGAAAAAGGTTGGGAATTTCTGGGCGGCCGATTGCCCCATCCTGAGTGCGAACCAACCCCTGTTGGTGTATGCCAATGTCAGCTACAAACTGAATGCCGCGGTCATCGGCGAACGGGGCTCCAAGCCGCCTGAAACTTTTATCATCAGCACCAAAGAGGCGATCTATCTTCCCGAGGAATTGAAAGCGGCCGGCGTCAAGTCCACCGATAGACCCTCCCGGATGGTCGATGATTTCGCCCGTGGCTGGCAGGACTGGTATCGACTGGAATGGGGAAATCCCCATGTCTGGATGGCCGCAACCCGCAAGCTCAAAGACGCCAAATGGCGCGGTCCTGCCGGTGCCAAGCTCGTGTTTGAAGTCAAGTGTCCCAATGACAATGTCATCGCCGTGGCGGTGAGCCTGAACGATTGGGGTGCATTTCCTGGCCAGCCCGCTGGCGCCTATTGCGCTCGTAAGCCGCTTGCCGGTTCCCCCGACTGGCAGACGGTTTCCATCGCCATGGGGGAGATGATCGCCGACAAACCCAACGCGCCCGCGCTGACCTCATGGGACACCGTGACCGAGCTTTCCTTCAGGCGTACGAAGTCCTTCCTCAAAGATGGGAAGGAAGTGGAATACGGCGGCGCCACCGGCTGGCCAGCCCCGCGCGAATTCCGCAATCTCCACTGGGAAGGCGGCGTGGAAACTGGCGATGCGACAGCTCCTGCCGCCATGAAAGATGCCGTGCCGCAAAATCTCGATGAGACGATCCAGAAAGAAATCAAGAAGTCCACGGATCTTGAAAAGCGGGACAAGGCAAACCGCTAGGACTGCCTGCTGACACTCAAAGAATCTGCATACCTGGAAAGATCCAAAAATGATTCAATTAAATCGGACTGCAATAATCAAAGCGACATTCGCGGCGATACTCGGACTTGTCATCACCTCGGTCGCCAATGCCGGGAATCCGCTGGAGATCAAATCGGACAGGCTAAGTTTGAAATTCGCCGCTGACGGCAAGCCGAAATCATTCAGGATCGGGGGCAAGGAATTGCTCGATGAACAGAACCCCGGAACAGGCTTCGAGCTCAAAGGATTTGATTACAACTCATGCGGTCCGGCTTCCTTTTCGTTTCAAAATCTGGCGTTCGATGGCAAACAGCTAACGGCTTCTATCGGCGATCATGTGCGCATCACCTTTGAGGTTACCGCGACTGACCGCTACCTCGCATTCAAGCTCAGCAGGGTGGAAGGGGTGCCAAAAAACAACCTGCTGTGGCTGAAGTTCACCATGAATGTCCAGGGGGATGTGAAGACGCTTCCGTTGGGTTACATGACAAAAGCCAGCGGCAAAGGTTGCGAGGTCAGTTGGCCGTGGCTCTGGGCGAGAACGCCAGACACACCGATGGGCGGATTTGCGATTTTTGAGTCCACCTCCGGCGAGGACGTCATGTTCCGCCACGTCTGGGCCACCGAAGGCCTTGCCCGGCCCAAAGTCACCGGCCCATGGAATTGGGAAACCGCCCAAAAATATTTTGCAGCGGCACAGCAGCGATTTGCCGATCCAAGCCACCTGCGCATGGCGGCGGCTGTTGCTGCGGCTACCGGCACTCCGGTCATGATCGGCTCGGACCAATTGTGCTTGAAATTCGCCGCTGACGGCACGCCCGGATCTTTCCTGGTGGGTGGCAAGGAACGGCTCAACGCGCAGGATCCTGGCAAGGGATTTGTGCTCAACGGGTTTGATTTCAACGAGTGCAAGCCGGTATCGTTTCCACTCAAAAATCTCAGGTTCGACGGCAATCAGTTAACGGCATCCATCGGGGACAACGTGCGTGTCTGCTTCGATGTCAAGGCGACCGACCGATACATCACGTTCAAGCTCACTCGGGTGGAGGGTGTTCCTCAAAAGAACCTTACCTGGATGGCATTTAAAATGAATGTCCAAGGAAATGTCAAAGTGCTCGCGCTGGACTACATGGCCCATGCCAGCGCCAACGGATGCACCATCAACTGGAACTGGCTCTGGAACCGCAATGCCAACTCGATCCTGGGCGGTTTTGCGATCTACTCCCCAACCAGCGATGCGGATGAAGACGAAACCCTGCTCCAACTCTGGGCCAACGAAGGACTGCCACATCCGAAGGTCCATGGCGAATGGAACTTGCAAACCGCTAGAAAATGGCTGGCCGACTGGCAAACCCAATTTGCCGACCAGAGTCAGATGCTCATTACGGCCAAAAGCAATGAGGAGCTCTATTCGCTCGCCGACTATGCCACCACGATGGACATCAAACGCATCTATATGCACACTGATACCTGGCGGGGAGAATATTGGCCGGTTAAATACAGTTTTCTGCATCTGAATCCGCAGACCTTTCCCAAGGGTGAGGAGGATTTTCAAAAGTTCGCCAAATATGCACGGGCAAAGGGAATCGGGCTGACCATCCACACGGTGAGCTGCTCCATTGCCAACGAGGACCCTGACTATGTGGTCGGGAAAATCGACCCGCGACTGGCCAGGTGGATTGACGGCACTCTCGCACAACCCGCTGCCGCAGCTGATCAAACGCTTTATTTCAGGCCGGCCCCGGGTCAAGAACTGCCCTTAACCATGGATCGGCCCGTGACCGGCCCCGCGCATGTCGATCCGTGGAATAATATCAAAACGGTGCGCATCGGCAATGAGCTGGTCCGCGTGGGTAAATTTGTCGATACCGACAAGGACGTATGGCAGTTGCAAGACTGCACCCGCGGTGCCTTTAAAACCGCGCCGTGCGTCCATCCCGCCGCAGTCGCGATGGCGGGCCTCATCCGGCCTTATGATCAGGTGTTCACCGCCGACAACGACAGCACCCTGGTCGAAGAGCTGGGTCGCCGCATCGCCGAGTTCAATAACCGGAATAATATCATCCACTGCGAGCAGGACGCCGGTGAAATCCACACCGTCAATCATCAGTGGGGCTATGCGAAATTCGCCAAGGCCGTTTATACCAACCTCGATCATCCCGTCACCAGCAACAATTCCGGAGGGAGTCCAATGCCCTGCCAGTTTGAATACAAATTCCACAGTTCGAAAGCGGCCATCGCAGCCAGAAACCAACCGCAGGTTCCTCTAACAGTCGCGCGCGGCGGCCGCCTGGCTACCGGCCCGTATGAAATGTTTTCACTGGTTGGAAAACCGGTTGCCTCCGGAGTGACCAGCGTGGGGATCTACAAGCCGGAGCCGATGTTCGGCGTCTCCCGCGAATCTTTAAAGAGCCACGGATTATCGTCATATGCCGCCAGCACCGTCTTGGCCTGGAAAAAAGTCGCGCCGTTGCTCAATGCGCCACAACAAAAGTCCATCCTCGCCGCCACTGACCAGGTGATTTATCGGGCGGAAAAATCCCAGTCTGGCTATCAGGTGACACCGCTGCGGATGCTATACCGCCCCGGCATCGATATCGGCTGGAAAGCGGGTTCCGAATTTGGACCGGTCGTGCCCCGGCAATATGTGAAAACCGGGTCAACGATGGAGATTGAAAACCCCTATCCTGCCCAGGAACCCGAATTCGTGATCCGGGTCATGAACGGATTTAGTGATAGCCCAGCCGCCCCAATCAACGACAAATCGAGAGCGGATGCAACTGGATCCAAGGACCAGGGGTTGATTGATCAATACAATACCGGCACCGGCCTCAAAACTGCCGAACATCCTTTCCGAAACGCCTTTCATATCTGGGCTGGTGCCGCCGTCACCGACGGCCAGGCCAACGGTGGGAAGTGCTGGTTTAGGAAACATTTCAAATGGTCGAAATCTGCCGATGCCCGCGTTGACTTGATCTGTCAGGCGGATGATGACGCGCTGCTGTGGGTCAACGGACAAAAAGTGCGCGGAACCGATGGCGATTGGCACATCGCCTACGCCTCTGAGATTACCAAACTGCTGAAAGCGGGCGATAACGTCGTGGCGGTGGAAGCGACCAATGGCGGCGGCGGACCCGGCTGCCTAACTGCGGCAATTGTGATGAGCGGCGGCGCGGCCACAGAGACCATTGCCACCGACAAAACCTGGCGCACCAGTGCCACCACGCAGAATCAATGGAAGGAGTCCGGGTTTGACGATTCCAGGTGGCAGGACGCCGCCGAACTCAAGCGCTTTGGTGAAGCGATCTGGGGCAAAGCCACCGTCAGTTTCGGCGGCACCCAGAAGACGCTGCTGCAGCCCAAAGCTGACAAAATCCGCGACCTCGGTGACCACCAATTCTCGGATGACGGCGATGCGCTCCGAATCCAGTTTGAGAACAAGCGAGACGCGCCCGTGACCCATGAAGAAAACCTTCCCGCATTCGACTGCTCCGCCAATATGTCAGAAGCCAGAGGTATCGGCCTAACGGTCACCGGCGATGGCAGCGGGGCCGTTCTGGTGCTTCAGGCATTCTTCCGTGGCGAGAGAGACTATATCGTTCCCCTGGATTTCAAGGGCCCGCGTGACATCGTCATCCCGTGCGGTGAAGTTTCGTGGACCGATGCCCGCTGGGGTTGGTATATGAGAACCAAAGGAGCCGAATATGGAAAGCTCGGGAAAATGGCCATCGGACTCGGGAAAGTACCGCCAAAGACCTCCGTCGATATTAAAGTCAGCAAGCTCCGCATCTTGCCGGAAGTCCCGACGGCGTTGAACAATCCAACAATCCATGTTGGCGCGGGGTTGCTGCAAATCACCGGAACGATCCCGAGCGAATCCTATGTCTGGTATCAGGGTGGAAACTCTCTTGGCGTCTATGACTTGAATTGGCAAAAGACCGCCGATCTGCCGCTCAAAAAAAGGAACTTCAGCGCCCCACAGGGCCGCCTGAATATTTCACTGGAATGCAAGGAGGCCAATCCAACGCCCTGGCTTGAGTGTCAGTTTTTTGTGAAAGACACGCCGATGATCGTCGGCGTTGAAAAGTAGAACGCACATCCGATAACTTGATGATAATAGAGAACACGACATGGCATTTTACAAACTTTTGAATCAACCGCAGGCGGCATGGATCATCATGATGGCATTGGGCCTGCCGGCTGCGGCGACCGCTGTGGAGGTCACCACCCTGCGCTGCGAATACCGCGCAAACCCGCAAGGCATCGATGCCGCGATTCCACGGTTATCGTGGGCGAGCGAGACGGCAAACGAGCCGCAGGCGCGCGGTGTGCGGCAGAAGGCTTATCAGATATTGGTGGCTTCTACCCTGGCACAGTTGACTAATAATCAAGGTGACCTGTGGGACAGCGGGAAGGTGGAATCCGACCAGCAGAACCAGGTTGAGTTCAAGGGGGAAGCTCTCACGTCCCGGGCCCGGTGTTTTTGGAAGGTGAAGGTCTGGGACCAGGCCGGCAAGCCCTCCGCGTGGAGTGCCACTGCTGCCTGGAGCATGGGCTTGCTCGCGCCAGAAGACTGGCAGGCGCAATGGATCGGCAACGATGGGGCCTATCAAACCCGGGACGCAGTCGCCGCCGAAGATAACCTCCTTTCGCTGAAAGGGCTGAAGTGGGTACAAATGCCGAAAAAGGACGGCAAAATCACCGTCGACACCTACCTTCGGCGCGAAGTCGAGTTGCCCGCCGATCGGGTGCTCAAGCGCGCGACCTGGGTGCTCTACGCGTTTAATGAAGGACGGGCGACGGTGAATGGGGTGGCGGTGGGCAGCGCGGCCCATTGGGAAGCGACCTCGCGGTTGGATGTCACCAAAGCCCTAAAGCCGGGCCGCAACAGCCTCGGCTTGGTGGTCAGCCACACCGACCCGCATCTGCCGGCGGCCATCGGCCAGCTGGTGTTACAATTCACTGCGGGCGAACCTATTTTGGTGCCCCTGGACGCCAGTTGGAAAGTCACTCAACAAGCTGCTTCCGGCTGGAAGGCTGTGGGCTTTAATGAAAGCGCCTGGCTGAGCGCCGAGTTGCTCGGCATCATGCCGTGGGGTCATCCGCCTACCAAATCCGACTTGCCCCGGATGCCCGCCCCCTATTTGCGCAAAGAATTCGCGGTGACCTCGCCGGTTAAACGCGCCACCGCCTATGTTACCGCCCTCGGCGTCTATGAATTGCGTCTCAACGGCCAGTCGGTGAGCAAGGACGTCCTCGCTCCGGGCTGGACGAATTTTCTCAAGCGCGTTCATTATCAAACCTACGACGTCACCCGCCTGATTACCCCGGGCAACAATGCGGTTGGCGCGATCTTGGGTGATGGCTGGTATGCCAGCACCTTGGCACATTTCGAACGGCGAAATATGTATAATGAAGGCCGCCCCCGCTTTCTGCTGCAATTGGAGTTGGAGCTCGCCGACGGCACGATCCAGCGGGTGTGTACGGATAACACCTGGAAAACGGCTTTTGGGCCGCTGCGGCACGCCGATTTACTGATCGGCTGCGAATACGACGCCCGCCTGGCGATGCCGGGATGGGACCGGACTGGGTTTAATGAACAAGCCTGGATCCCGGTTCTCGTGAAAGGGATCGGACCCAAAGGCCCAAACAGCAGCACGGACGTGATCGTTAAGGATGTCACGGATCGACTGAAAGCGGCCATCAAGGACGGCCGACTATCCATCAGGGCCGATACTGGATTCTTTGGCGGCGATCCAGCCCCGGGCCGAAAAAAAGCACTCGCCGTGGACTACAGCGAAGCCGGAAAGAAGCTCACCAAAACTATCGTTGAAAATGAGCAGCTGGAATTAACGGGGCCGGAGCTGAAGATTACGAAAGCCGAATTCGGGGATCTGGCCTCTGGAAAAGCGACATTTTCGCTTCAAGCTTCCGTGGCGGAACCTTCACGCGTCATCGAAGAACTCCCCGCCCGCTCCGTCCGGGAGACCAAACCCGGCTGCTGGACCTTTGACTTGGGCCAAAACATGGTCGGCTGGGTGCGCCTCAAAGTCCGTGGACCGGCCGGCCGTCGCCTCACGCTGCGCCATGCCGAGATGATCAATGCCGACGGCACTATCTATACCGCCGCGTTGCGCAGTTGCCCGGCCACCGATTATTATATTATGTCGGGCAAAGGGGACGAAACCTTTGAGCCGTTCGGCACCTTCCACGGCTTTCGTTACGTGGAAATCCGCGGGCTGGAGACCAAGCCGGAATTGAGTGCGGTCACCGGGTTGGTGGTGCATACGCCGATGCAACGCACCGGCAGTTTCGAATCCTCCCACCCGCTCCTGAACCAGCTTTATAGTAATCTGGTATGGGGGCAGAAGGGTAACTATCTGGAGGTTCCCACCGACTGCCCGCAACGCGATGAGCGCATGGGCTGGACGGGCGACACCCAGTTTTTCGCCCCCACCGCGGCGTATAATTTCAACGTCGCCAACTTTTTCACCCGCTGGCTGCAAAACGCCCGGGACGACCAATATTCCAACGGTGCGTTCCCGCCGACGATCCCCGGTATCTATGGCGGCGAAGGGGCCACCGCCTGGAGCGATGCCCCGCTGCTTTGCACGTATAACATCTACCGGAACTACGGTGACACCCGGCTCATCGCCGAGCAATTTGCGTCGATGGAGCGTTATATGAAATGGCTTGAAGGAAAAACCAAGGACGGCATTTCCACCGTCGGAGGCTTTGGCGATTGGCTGAATGCCGGAGGCGGGGCCAAAAAGGAAGTGATGGATACCGCCTATCACGCCTACCTGTCCCAGATCATGGCGGAGATGGCCCAGGCGATTGGCCGGAGCGAGGATTCGGCTCGTTATACCCAGCTATGTAGCGACATCAAAAAAGCCTTTGCCCGGGAGTTTATTCTGCCGGATGGAGCGATCAAGGAATCCAGCCAGACGGGCTACGCGCTCGCCTTTACCATGGATCTGTTGCCCGCCGAGATGCGCGAAAAAGCTGCGGATAAATTCGTCCAGGAGATCAAGCGCTTCAAAGATCATCTCGCCACCGGGTTTATTGGCACCCCGCGTTTGTTGCCGGCGCTGAGCCTGGCCGGACGCGACGAGGTGGCGTATCAACTTCTGTTAACCGACACCTATCCGTCGTGGCTTTTCCCGGTGAAAAACGGTGCCACCACCATGTGGGAGCGCTGGAACGGCTGGACCCCTGAGAAGGGATTCGGCGACATTGGGATGAACTCGTTCAATCACTATGCCTTCGGGGCGGTTGGTGAGTATTTATATAGGTATGTGGGCGGGATACAGCCCGCCAGCCCCGGCTATAAAACGATTAAAATCCGGCCGATCCTGGGAGCCGGGGTCAGTTGGGCTAAGACCGGTTTTGAATCGCCCTATGGCCGGATCGCCACCGCCTGGAAAGTGGAAGCGTCGAACTTGCAACTGGACGTGACCATTCCGGCCAATACCACCGCCACGATTTATGTGCCGGCGAAGGACGCCGCCGCGATTAGCGAATCCGGTCAACCGGTGGCGAAAGCGTTGGGCGTAAAGTTCCTGCGTCTGGAGGCGGGGGCCGCCGTTTATGCCGTCGGCGCGGGTACCTACCATTTCCGATCCACCTTGCCCGAATTGAACCGATAATACCAATCGCCCGTTTTCATGAAAAAACTGATCACCGCCACGCTCCTAGTCCTCCTGCCTGCGGCAGCGGCGCAGGCCGCGCCGGTTCATCTGGCAGACGAAGCCCCGGTGGAAATCCGCACCGTCGCCCCCGGGGTTTTCCTGGTGGATTTCGGCCGGGTCGCTTTCGGCAACCTCCGGTTGACGCCACCTGCCGGCATGAATCAGGGTGTTACGATTCATTTTGGTGAAGCCTTAGCTCAAGGCCGGATCAACCGCAAGCCGCCGGGCTCGGTGCGCTACTCGGCCACGAAGATCGTGCTCGTTGGGGCAAAACCCCTTGTGGTTGCACCGCTAGCCGACGCGCGTAATATGCAACAACCTGCCGCCGTTCTCACCCCGCCGGAATGGGGCGTGGTCACGCCGTTCCGTTGGGTGGAAATCGAAGGTTGGTCCGGCGATCTAACTTCAAAACAACTGCGCCGCCAGGCGGCTTTCGCCAGCAGCTGGGATGATCAGGCGGCCGCCTTCACCTGCTCCGACGAGATGCTCAACCGGATCTGGGAACTCTGCCGATATTCCATCAAAGCGATGACCTTTGCCGGGGTCTATGTGGATGGCGACCGGGAACGAATTCCCTACGAGGCTGACGCGTACATCAACCAACTCAGTCACTACGCCACCGACTATGATATCCAGATGGCGCGCGATACTTATGACCGGCTGATGAAGTATCCCACCCCGAAAGGACCGGTGCTGGTGGCGTTTACAGCCGCGCCTGAATTCACCCTCAGCGTCCAAATCCCCACAGGCATGACCGCACTTCTCAGCCTGCCGCTGCCAGCTACGGCCATGGCCGGGCGCACGAGCTTGGTGTGCAACGGCAAGCCGCTGCCCGCTTCGGCGAAGAGCGACCGCTTGGTCGCCGACCAACCGGTCGGCCCCGGCCGCTACGAGATCAAGTTAGTCACCCGCTGATTTGAAAAGTCATCATAAATCCGATCCCTTCCTCGATTTTGAAAACAAGCAATACCATGAGTTTCCTCGCCAACCGATTCATTCCCTTGATCATAACCGGACCGCTCTGTCTGGCCACTGCCTTGGCCGCGCCGACGTCCTCGTTCGTTCATCCCGACACCGTGCCGGCCGCAAGCTGGTCGGCGCATTGGCTTGGCGCGGCAGCGACCACGCCGGCGGCCACCGTCGCGGCCAAGAACCAATGGACCGCTTACCGCAAAGAATTCAGTTTGAAGGAGAAACCCAAGACCGCGCCCGCGCGGATCGCGGTGGATTCGAAATACTGGTTGTGGGTCAATGGCCAGTTGGTGGTGCGCGAAGGCGGGCTCAAGCGCGGGCCGACGCCGACGGACACCTTCTTTGATGAGGTCGAACTGGCCCCGTATTTGAAAGCCGGTGGCAACACCGTAGCCGTGCTGGTGTGGTATTTCGGTAAAGAGGGATTCAGTCATAAAAGCAGCGGCAAAAGCGGACTGTTATTCGAGCTGGCGGCGGGCACTGAAAAAGTGACCAGCGATGCCACGTGGCGCGCGAAGCCGCATCCGTCCTTCGGTGATACCGGGGCGCCCAAGCCCAACTATCGACTGCCGGAGTCGAACATCCGCTTCGACGCCGGTGTGGATTTGAGGGATTGGAAAAACCTCGGTTTTGACGACAAGTCATGGCCGACCGCGACTGAGTTGGGCGCGCCGGATTGCGCGCCGTGGAACCGCTTGGTGAAACGACCGGTGCCGTTTTGGAAAGACTATGGATTGAAACCTTTCGTCAACTCGGCCGAGTTGCCAACGACTTCTATCGGCCAGGTTATCCAAGCCAAGCTTCCCTACAATGCGCAGGTCACCCCGTATTTCAAGATCGAGGCCAAAGCCGGGCAGGTGATCAAAATCCAGATGGACAACTATCGTGGCGGCAGCGAGGAAAACGTGCGGGCGGAGTACGTCACACGCGACGGGGTGCAGGAGTTTGAATGCTACGGCTGGATGAACGGACATGCGGTGAACTATGAAATCCCAGCCGGGATCAAAATCATCGGGTTGCAGTATCGTGAGACCGGTTTTGCTACCGAGTTCAGCGGCACCTTTGCCTGCGACGACGATTTCATGAATCGTCTGCGCGCCAAGGCGGCAAGAACGCTTTATATCACCATGCGCGACACCTATATGGATTGCCCGGACCGGGAGCGGGCCCTGTGGTGGGGCGATGCGGTCAACGAACTGGGCGAGACCTTCTATGCGTTTGACCGCCGCAGCGACCAGCTCACCCGCAAGTGCATTTTTGATCTGATCGCCTGGCAGAAGCCTGACGGCGTGTTGTTTTCGCCGGTGCCCACCGGAAATTGGAATAAGGATTTGACCATGCAAATGTTGGCCAGCGTGGGGCGGACCGGCTTCTGGACCTATGGTTTGTATAGTGGCGATCTGGAAACCTTAAACACCGTCTATCCCGGGGTGAGGCATTATCTCGGAATATGGGGCATGCAAGCCGACGGGTTGGTGGCGCCCCGGCGCGGCGCGTGGGAATGGGGTGACTGGGGTGACAACATCGACCTGCCGATTTTATATAACGCCTGGTATCACCTCGCGATGCAAGGGATGCGGAACATGGCGGTGGCCATCCATCATGACGGCGACCTGCCATGGATTGATGCGCGCATGAGGTCAATCGAGGCGGCATTTAATAAAACCTTCTGGAGCGGCACGGAATACCGTTCGCCAGGGTATAAGGGGCTCACCGATGACCGGGCCAATGCGCTGGCGGTGGTGGCCGGCCTGGCGAAGCCGGAGCAGTTCCCCGCGCTGTTGGCGGTCTTTAAATCTCAGTCACACGCCAGTCCTTATATGGAAAAATACGTGCTTGAAGCGCTCTGTATGATGGACCAGCCGGCGTTTGCGCAGGAGCGGATCAAAACCCGCTATCGCGAGATGGTGGAGCACCCGACCTTGACCACGCTGTGGGAAGGGTGGGGGATTGGTGCCAAAGGGTTTGGCGGCGGCACCAGCAATCACGCCTGGAGCGGCGGACCGCTGACGATCATGTCGCAATACTTTGCCGGCATCGCGCCGACGTCAGTGGGTTTTTCGACTTATAGCGTGTTGCCGCAAATGGGGGCATTGAACACAATCAGCGCAAAGGTCGCCAGTGTGAAGGGCGATATTGCGGTGCAATTGGCTAACACGAAGGAGCTCTTTTCATTGGACCTTTCCTCGCCGGTAGGCACGCGGGCGACGGTGGGGATTCCAGTGCTGGCGGGTGCGAAGATCACCGAAGTGAAGGCCAATGGCAAGGCTGTCTGGAACGCGGGCGGGACCAACGATGTTGTGCCTGGCGTGCGCTTTATAGAGGCCTCTGCACGTTACCTGGTGTTTGCCGTGGATCCGGGCCAATGGTCCTTCACTGCGCGCAAATCAATCAACGCAGGGCGCCAGCCTCGATGACGCCTCACCGCTCACAGCCATGCAATCCGTCCTGCAATCGATAGGGTTGACGCAACCCTGCAAAGGACTGAGACTGCCTGCGTTCGTCAGACTTAATTCGGTTCGATTGCAAATCGGGTTGTTATAAATTAATGAAAATGCATGCCATCCGTTTTATCGGAGCCGCTCTGCTGCTGGTGGGAATCCTCCCCGGCATGGCGGCCACCGTGGAACTTGGCGTGCCCCTCAATACACTTGCCATCACCGAGCTTGAGCAGCGAGTGGCCTCGATCGACTCCGAACTTGATCAGCTTGCCAGCTACAGCCTGCTCAGCGGGGTGGGCGCAGTGGGGTTTCGGTCAGGAGCCCACAAAGACCGAGCCCACGTCGAATGGATCCAAATCGAGCTGGGTCCGGAGGAATTGATTGACCAGGTCGTGCTGGTTCCTGCCATTTGGCGCGACTCCAGACTCGGCTTCCGGGCGGATGGCTTCCCGTTGGAATTCCGCGTCGTGGTCGGAACTGGCCAAGACGCCACAGGCACCGTGGTGGCCACCTTTGGCGAGAAGGACCACCTGCTACCCCGGCTCTCTCCCGTCGTGGCCTCCTTCCCTGCGACTCAAGCGTCCTGGGTTCGGGTCGAGGCCTCGGGTTTGACGCCGCGCGCATGGGACGGCCTCTATATTTTTCAATTGTCCGAGATCTTTGTGTTTAGTGGCGAGGAAGATGTTGCCCTGCATAAGCCAGTGAGAACCTCAAGCCCTGGGCAGGACCAAGGCGGAGCTCGCGACAAGCGATTTCTGGTGGATGGATTCGTGCCCTATCTGATGGTTGCCGCCCAAGGGCATCAAAGCCTGGCCTTTTTGAGTGCGGCTGGCATTGGCGATCATCCCGCAATGACGATGGACCTCGGAACGAGTCAGTCCGTGAACCGGATCCACCTGCATGCGCTGGATCTTAGTGACACCGTTCCCCAGACCAACCCCGCCGATTTTGGCCTGCCACGCAACCTCGTTGTCGAAGGCGCGAACAGACCGGACTTTTCCGATGCCGTTGTCTTGTTTGAGTATCATATGGACTCGATTTATGATGCAGGTCCCATCATCATGCGCCGTTTCCCGGAATCGTTGTGCCGCTATTTCCGCCTGACCGCCATCCAGCCCTACATCAATGATGTGGATCAGGTCCGCGGATCACAGATCGGGTTTGCGGAAATCGAGATTTTCTCCCAAGGCCGCAATGTCGCACTTGGCAAGCCGGTTCAAGCGAACTTCGTGGGGGCGGACTTGGAGCGACAATTTGCGGCACTGACCGACGGTCGCAACCTCTATGGGCAGATTCTGTCGGTGCGCGGGTGGCTCGGCGAACTGGCCCGGCGCCATGACCTGGAGGCGGAGCGGCCACTTGTGGTGGCCGAATTGGGCCAACGCTATGTCCGCCAAAAGACCAACTTGAAGCGGATGGGTTGGCTGGCAGTGCTGCTAGGCGGCGGCATCGTCTGTATCGTCCTGATCGACCGGATCATCCGGCGGCGGCAACTCGCCCAGATCAGGGAACGCCTTGGTGCCGACTTGCATGACGAACTGGGGGCGTCCATCCACACCATTGGATGGCTCAGCGATCTCGCGGAAGATGGCAGGGGCTCCCCGGAAGAACTGGCCACCATCCTTCGCCGAATTCGCGCGGAGACGGAACGGTCCGGTATCGCCGTGCGCCACTGTACTGACATGCTGCAAGCCGACGGTCTCTACAGCGACCTACTGGCTGACATGCAACGGGCGTCCAACCGGATCTTGGTCAAACTTGAACACGAAATTTCAATTGAAGGAGAGGAAGTCCTCAAACGGCTCAAACCGCGCACTCGTGCCGACTTGTTTCTTTTTTACAAGGAATGCCTGGTCAATATCAGCCGGCACTCCGAGGCCACGAAGTTCACGACGCATTTGATCGCCACCGCCCATCACATTCATCTGCGCATCAGCGATAACGGTCGCGGCCTGGTGAAGTCTGAGGGAAATGGTATCCCATTCTCCGTCAAACGCCGGGCGCGCTTGCTGGGGGCTAAAGTCACCGTCGAGAGCCCCGCGGCAGGCGGAACCTGCATTGACCTGAAACTCCGAACCCGCAACTGGGGATTTCGAAATTAACAAAATCATGACTGATCCAATCCGCATCATGCTGGTCGAGGACCATCCGGAATATCGGGAAATCGTCAACCTTGCCTTGGGCCGGGAGCCGGACATCGAGCTGACCAGCCAGTTTGGAACCGCTGAACGCGCGCTGCAAAGCATGCAGGATCTCGATGGCTCTCATCATCCGGACGTCATCTTGCTCGACCTGAACCTGCCGGGCATCTCCGGCTTGGAAGCGATCCCCCAATTCCTTGCCACGCTTCCGGATGTCAAGATCATCATTCTCACCCAGTCCGACCGGGAGGCCGATATCCTGCAAGCCATCATGCTCGGGGCTTCGGGATATTTCTTGAAATCCACCAGGGTGCGTGAGGTCACCGACGGCATCCGGACCGTCATGGCTGGGGGGGCCTCACTGGACGCCCAGGTCGCAAAGTTTGTCCTCCACACCCTGAAAAGCAACCTCCCGAAACGCGACCTCGAGCAGCTGCTCACCGAGCGGGAAATGGAAATCCTCACCCAACTGGCTGCGGGCCAGGTCAAAAAAGAAATTGCCGAGCGCTTTGGCATCAGCATCAACACGGTGGTCACCCACGTCAGTCACATTTACGAAAAGCTCAACGTCAAGAATGCTCCGGCAGCCATCGCCAAAGCCTTTCAGATGGGAATCCTCCAAGTGGGCAAAAGGGATTGATTGGCGCGCGGTAGGTGTCATTGCGCCGCATGTGGCGTCCCCCGGGGCCCCTCCGACTTTGGCGAAACCTGGAGGGGGCACCATTCCTGGACAGCACCTTCGTGGGGGCGGACGAATGCCTCCCCACCATCGAGCCCTGTTCGTGGCAAGGGCGGGAGTTGCCAGATCATGGCGAGGTCTGGAGTGCGGAATGGACGCTCGATGAGAACTATCACTCAAAGGGAAGGATAGCGTGCAATCGTCGGAGGAAGTCTGCGACCTCTCCACGTCGCCGCTAGCACATTGCCAGCGCCGAACCAACGGTGTTGAAGTTTAACGATGGATCAGTGCCTAAAGGCGCCGTCGCGCCATCGTCCTCCACCGCGACCGAGGTAGTGGTGGGGGTTTGGTGTCATCCGGGTCCCAGTGGACTAAATCCCGCCTGATTCCCGCATGGTCACAGGCAAATCGGAAGCACCGGCTGGCTGCTGACTTCGAGCGCATTTACTCAGGAGTTCGGAGTTGGATAACCCGAGCCGGGCCCAGGGAATCAACGATGCCGGGTCGATGGCCAGTTTCCGCATCGCTCGCCGACATGGGCCCGATGCCGCGATTTTTCTCAGCAGCTTGATTTCCAGGAGCAACTTGCGGGCTTCGACTCCACCAGATTCCACGTCGCTGATCAGGAGGGTGAAGTATTGCGGCAGGATCAGCGCAAGCATGCGGACGTGGCGTTCGTCCTGGCAGTCGCCCTGAGGAAGCCCAAGCAGGCAATGGCACTTGCTGATGGTTAAGAACCAGCCTGCGTCGCACTCACTTGCCGAGGGCCGAAGCGAAATTGAGAATCCGGTGTTGCTCGAAGTAGTCGGGCGGAAAGATTGAGTTTTCGCGCTGAAGGGCTGCCGGGCTTTCCCCTTGTTCCAAGCGCTGAGTGAGGGTCTGCGCAGGGGACTTGTTACCAGGGCGGAGATCAAACAGGCGAAGATGCTTGCGGGCCTACCGCCGTGGCTTGATGAGATCCTCAAGGA
>Ga0194037_1001241_pt1 | contig 18720 bp, 16 predicted proteins | sample JunL306m_MetaG_FD_148653 | JGI IMG/M metagenome (GOLD analysis project Ga0194037, IMG submission 148653) | Anoxic zone freshwater microbial communities from boreal shield lake in IISD Experimental Lakes Area, Ontario, Canada - Jun2016-L304-6m | ecosystem: Environmental > Aquatic > Freshwater >...
GGTTTTCAATACCATCATACACCGCAATACCCGTCTGGGAGAGGCTCCTAGCTTTGGTAAACCTGCGCTTATGTATGATGCTGAAAGCACCGGTGCTGTCAATTATCTGAACATGGCCAAGGAGATTTTGCAGAAGAACAATATGACCAAAATTAAGAACGAGGATAAAATATTTGAAACAGACGAGCATGGCGCAGACCAATAAAAAACAGGCCTTGGGAAAAGGTATCCGTGCATTACTGAACAACATCGATGAAGAGCTGAAAGGTACAAGTGCTACATCAGAGGGTGTGCCTGCTGTATCCGGTCAAAACTCAGGTTCCATCAGTCGTATTCCTGTAGACCATATTCAGGTAAACCCTAAACAACCTCGTCACGATTTCGATGAGCAGGCTTTAAGAGAACTCGCTGCCAGTATCAAACTGCACGATATCATACAGCCTGTTACTGTGGTGAAATTAGATGCTACCCATTATCAGCTCATTTCGGGTGAACGTCGCTGGCGCGCATCTAAGTTGGCCGGACTGAAAGATATACCTGCTTATATACGCACTGCCGATGATCAGGAAATGCTGGAAATGGCATTGCTGGAGAATTTGCAACGCGAAGACCTCAACGCTATTGAAGTAGCTATGAGCTATCGCCGCCTGATGGACGAATGCGACCTGACACAAGAACAAGTGTCCGACCGTATGAAGAAAGAGCGTAGCACTGTAGCCAACTATCTGCGCTTACTTAAATTACCTCCCGATATTCAGCGTGCTGTGCGCGATGGCAAACTCAGCATGGGCCATGCACGTGCTATACTGGGCCTGGAGCAGATAGACCAACAACTATATGTATACCGCGAAACACAGGAGAAAGGCCTCTCTGTGCGTCAGGTAGAAAAACTGGTAAAGGACCTGCTCACACAAAGACAATCATCTGTACCACACCATGTAGTAGGCAAGATACCACCTGCATACAAACGCATAGAAGATAACATGGCGTCCCACCTCTCTACCAAAGTGAAACTGGACAGAAAGAAGAATGGCAAGGGTACCATCACCATAGAGTTTTATAACGATCAGGATCTGGAAAGGATCATGGAGCAAATGAATATGTAATAGGATTTTTTCAAGGGCTGTTTGCAGCCCTTTTTTATAAAGTAGATTTTTACAATTGTATACAATGGCATTACCCGAAGATTGGGAGAAACTATCCAAAGAGAAACAGAAAGCATACAAGTATATGCTGGAGCGTGGCAATAAGAACAAAATGCTGCGTGCCCTGCCCGATCTCAATGAGGAAGCCTTTGCACAGATAGATTGCCTCTCTTGTGCCAACTGTTGTAAGAATCATTCTCCCCGTTTCAAACAACCGGATATACGCCGCATTGCCAAAAGCCTGGGCATGAAGGAAGGCCAACTGGTAGATACGTATCTGAAACTGGATAGCGAAGGCGATTATGTTACCAAGCGTTCACCATGTCCTTTTCTGGCAGAAGATAATACCTGCAATATATACGACGACCGCCCCAGCGACTGTGCCCGCTACCCTTATACCAATGAAGATGTACTACTGAAACGTGTACCACTCACCCTACAAAATTCCCTTATTTGCCCCATAGTATACACAGTACTGGAAAGACTGGGAGAGATGGAGAAGTAGGGAGATAATATGTATTAATAAATGGCGTAGCTTTATTTATTGTAAATTCTTATTAACATGACATCCCTTTCTCTTTTAATATCATTATTAGCTTTTATTATTTCTGCATATACTTTTTGACTTACTAAGATTAAGAAAGGTGTTGTAGAAATGACAAGACCAACGGTCATTTTCTTCGGCCCTGATGGCATAAGTAATGTTGAGAAGAAAGATTTTATTCGCACTTTACTATATAGTACATCAGAGAGTGGACAATATGTTCAAAATATGTTTGTGCGTCTTCAAAGAGGTGAATCAATTCAGAATTTTAATGTTTGGGTATATGGTGATACAAAACTGGTGAGAGGCAGTGGCCTTTTTGTTGATAAACAAGGAGTTGCATACAATCATCATTTTCTATTGCCTAAAGATGGCATTAGCTATGATTTTATTTCAGGCGAATATATTTTACAAGTGTTTATTGAAACAGTAAATTGTCAGCCAAGAAAAATATATGAACAGAGACTCTCTATTACAAAAAGCCAAGAAGATGAAATAGTTAAGGGTAATGCTGGTGTTTATTTTGACTGGGCACCAAATACTCAAAATTATCATTCACATATTGATATTGGAAATAAAAAAGGTAAAGAATTCCCGCTGTTTTGATAAAATCTACTATCACACACTGGCAAAAATTTGCTATCCCTGCCCCAATATTCATTTATTCTGTAAGTACTCGTTCCATATTTCTTGTATCTCAAACTGATATGCTTTTGCCGTTTCAAAATCAGGATATTCTTTAGTTATTGTATCAACAATAATGGTCTGTTCTATTTCATTTGTAAATGGATTTTGTAAATATTCTAGCCTTGAATTGTATTCGATTGTTAGTATGTTTGTTTCTCCTAATTCACTATAATTATTAAGTTTTATAGAACGTAGACGTTCCAAGTCAATAGTTATCGATGATATAGTAACAATTCTTTCCATAATATTTAGTGTTGTTTAATTATTTAGTAGTACTTTTTTTGTTTGTTCAAACCACGACTCCTCTGGCTTCTCTTTTGTAAATCTTTTCAAAGGATGATAATAAGGTTCATTCTCATTCAATATTTTTACTGATATTTCTTTCAAAGCTTTGAATGCCATTTCGGCTAGTTCTTTATTTTTATCATTTACACCCCATGCCAGCAAAACCTTACTATTTGTAAGTACTAAATCTTTCAAAATATTCTTATTGCAATCTGAAAATATTGAGTGCTTCTTATTGGTTTTGATATGTGGATTGTTGAAAAAACGTTCACTGAAAGGGTCTTTAATGTCGGATAAATTTAATAGGCGTATATACTTTATATCACCAATTCCAATCAATTTGCTAATTCTACTTATTGTTGGATCAGTTTTTGTTAATTCAATTTCTTTATTTAATATGTCACTTTTACAACTGCCAGGATTTAGACAAATAAGAATGATATCGGGCGAATGTGATGTGTTTTCAGAATTGTCCGTTTTTATATCGAGATATCTTCGACAAGTGATATCATCAAGCTTATAAAAATGTGTATAGTATTTTAATTTCATCGCTAGTTCTATTTATTCTGACTTTGCATCCAAGATCATTTTTAATCCGTGCCTAACAATATACTCATTTAGTATCTCCAGTGTGCCGGGTTCGACTGTGCTATATTGTAACATTTATAGTCCTTTAGCTCGTTATTGAATATAGCACAGCCAAGGTATATCACAGGTAATGATAACCATTTGGCATTGGTCAGTACTTCTTTTATCACCGGGTCTCCATAGTACCTTCTGCAGGCTCTGATGTCAGGCACATCACCTCGTTCAAATACCCGCTCTATAATAAAGGATGCTTTATTATCATAGTCCAGTGTATTGAAATCTACGTCCCAGAATATCCGTTTATTCAATATGGGCGCATCCTTTTTTAGCATATCTCAAAAATACAAAATTTCTGCTCACTTTCTCCTCTGTTAGTGTTCTTCACCAACAGGCTATTGAGGGGCATTTCACTCTTCATTGACGCAGATTTGTTATCCATGCCCCAATATTTCCTATCTTACATAGAAATACAACGCTATGAGGCCTCTCTTATTTATGCTGCTCTTACTTTGCTCGCATTCATGTATGTATGCCCAAACATATGTGCCCTCCGCTCATGCCGATAAGCAAGACCTCATACCTATCAAAGGTGCCAAACCTCAAAATCATATCAGCGACTACTATCTCTCATTTGCATACCCCACCGGCCTGAATGTGAAATCCTCAGATAGGCAAGAATTGACGGCCGAGGCTCGTTCTCTCACTACCGATAATGGCAATGTGCAGATAAGCCTTATGGATGCTTACAGCATCCAGTACAACAATGCAAAGGAGGCTACATTTGTTAACATGAATGTGTTGTTGTTAGATAAAGACTCATATCTGGACGATCAGCAAAAGATACTCGATGCATTGCGTTATCAGAATGCACACAATACTGGCACAGAGTCTGCCGATCTGATAGAGATCAGATCTAATGGCTACAAGCTCAAAGGCATTGGTAGGAACTCCGTCGATGCAGCAGGTATTAAAGACCTCAGTACATTTGTACTTTTCCCCGGCAATGGGGTAGTGGTTTACTTACACTTCAATGATCTTAACTTCGATAAAAGGCACTATGCAAATATCGATGAATTTAAAAAACTGCGTAAGCTGTTCATAGACGAATACACAGAGTATATCAGCAGGTTCAAGAATGATTGATCTGGCTTTGTCTCTTTTAATGCCAATTCTCATATTTTCCATACCTTAGTTCCAAATCTGGTCTATGAGATCATCCCTTATCATTTACACTTTGCTCATCACTGTTCTCCTCAATGCATCTTGTTCCAAGAGCAATAAGTCTATTAAAACATTAGATATTCTAGGCCACTGGAAATTCACTCAGCTGTCCGTAGATTCTAATCTCAATGGTATAGATGATCCTAATGAGATTTTGCCTGCAGATACATCTTGGAATCACGAACTGTATACATTCAAGCCTAATGGCACTATGTTATATACCCGATATGATTCTGTAGTGCAAAACTACCTTTGGGCACTGCTAAAAGATAATACCATCCTCCAATTAGCTGTCTCTAACAATGCTGGGTCCGCAAGTACTTTTGAATATGTCATGCACAGTTTTACAGATTCCACAATGATATGGGAGTTACCAAACGCCCATTTGGCTTATCATTACTATTTCAAAAAACAATAGTACTTACCCGCTTATATAAGCTTGTACACATCTTTGTATCATCCCTATCAGTTCTTCATCCATATACTGGTATTCATTTGGTATATCCAGCAATATTATTTTCTTGGTAATAGTATATCGCTGTTGTAGTATTTCCCTATTACGCTTTTCCATCACAAATATCATATCCGCCCAATTTTTTTGTGGATATCTTTATTTGGATTCACCTATCTTCCTTTCGTATTTTTGACTCAATTACTGCTCCTCAATATCAGCATTTGTATGTATTCTATAAATAAAAGCACATTTTCGATACTAACTCTTTTATTATCAATTCTTTAAATTGTGCATGGCCTCTCAAAAGCACAACGAAAGCACAACAAAAGCACAACGAAAGCACAATGAAAGCACAACGAAAGCACAACGAAAGCACAAGATACCTCCCCATAATTTTTAATAAAACATCAACATAATTATAACATTTTATAAAGCTATGTGATCAGCTCTAAACATTAATATTGTATAAATCTCTGGCTTATGAAAATCTCTTTCAAATATCTCGCATTCCTTTTGCTCATTTCGCTCTCAGCCTGCGAAACATCCAAATTCCCAATCGATGACCCAGCTAATGTAAAAGTAGATACTCGTTTCATGGGTCATTGGAAAGCCAAAAGGGATAGGAAAACAACCTATATTATCTCACAGCTCAATGATTACCACTATCAAATAATAACTAAAAAGAAAAGAAAGGATCCGGAAATTGAACAGGCATACTTGTCGTCTGTTGAGGGTAATTTATTTCTCAATGTATATAACAAAGACTCCCTCCAAGATGGTTATCTCTTATTAAGAATAATGGATGTGAATGCTAAAGCTGATAGGGTAGCCATAGCCACTATATCAGATACCACTATGAAGCATATGAGTAGCGCTGCAGAGGTAAGACAAGACATAATAAAAAATATTAACAACCCTGCTTTCTACGATGATACCATCTATCTGCATAAAGTAAAAAAGTAACGTCGATGGGAACAAATGTAACCTTTGAAAAGGGATAACCCATTGGTTATCAACCATTCAAACTTCCCACTAACCATAAAAATTTTGAGAGAATGTAACCTATAAACTATTTTAAGGATGATCTCTCACAGGAGCAAACCTATTTCATGACGAGGCAATTTTCAGGATGATCTCTCTCACGTGTAAACCTATTTCAGGACGAGGCACCGAGCATTTGCAATCAGCCCGTGTAACCCAAATGCGACCCTCAAAAATAAATCAAACAGATTCGGGGAGTCCCGAACTCGTTTCGGGGTAACCCTGTGTAACCTGCAAATCATTCATTATCAACTACTTAAAAAATCATGTACGCACTAAAAAATAGCTAAGACAGGGTGTCTCAGCTACTATAGTAAGAGCAATTAAATTGAATGTCTATCTGTACATTTTCACTCCCTTAGGGTTCAGTGTTCGTCTCAGTGAATCTAGTACATGGGTAGTATCAGCTGCTGCACTGCTCACCGGTAATACTATCATATACTTGGCAGAGTCCTTCGTCAGCAACATCAGATTTTGATAATGGAAACTTTTTAATTTTTCCATACGCTTTTGTGCCTTCGCCAGATTATCATAGGTATTCAACAATACTTTATATTGTATCATTACTGCAGGTGCAGCAGCCGGCGCATTGGCAACAGCCGGTGCATTGGCAACAGCCGGTGCTGTTGCAGCAGCAGCTACATTGTTCATTCCCATTCCGGACATGGCCATTTTATGTGCAGTATCTGTTGCTTTGGCCATACTATCCATAGCACTCGCAGGCATAGTTTGTGGCCTAGCTGTATCCTTAGGTATCACTATAGGGGCTGGTGCTACAAATGAAGGTTGTGTTGCATTGCGATTGGTGAAATAACTAATACCAATAATAGCCGCAGCTATGATCACTACCAGTATTCCTACCAGTATGGCTATTTTACCCCAATTAATAGTACCTGTATTGAAACTATTGGTAGCTGCAGGTGTTGTACCCGCCTCGCCGAACTCTATATTAGGTTGTGTATACGTATTGAATACTGTTGCCTCTTCCAGACGTTTGGCACTACGCAGTGTAGGTATACTGGGAGGTGTGTATTGCAGATGAGGGTCAGTTACAAATTGCACGACCCCACTTTTTTCTACAAACTTGCCTACCGATGGTATCACTACTTCTTTACCATTATGCAGGTCTGTTCGTGCCTGTGTGCTGAAATCGCGCAAGGCATTTGATGCCTTAGAGATACTGATCTGTTCGTTAGTAGCAATGAAATTGGCAAAGTTATCATCTATTGATCCGGTATGGCTTAACACCACCTGAAATGATGGACCTGTTAATGCCTGACTATCATACGTAGCTGATACTTTCTTCAGCTCCATATTGCCTAGCCCATGTACGTAACAGAAATTATTTTTGAGTAAGTAAAGCCCTATGTATTTAGGAATATCCATATTGTGCTCTGTAATTATGGTTGTAAGTTAATCATAACGCCTCAATTTATAGAGGTCATAGCATTAAAATTTGACCCTTACACCCCCATATATATTTATGCCGTATGCAGTATAGCCCAGCCAACGTTCATACTTGTTATTAAGTATGTTATTAATTTGTATAAAGCCCGATAAACGACTCAGAAATGTATATTCTGCACTAGCACCTAAATCAAATACACCCCCCAGCTTTTTAGATTCGCCTTGTGTACCCATGGCAAATATCTCATTCAGTAAAGACATATATGCACTTGCTGTAAGCTTAGGTGTAATTTGCATCATCATATCCGACTTCAGGCGAATACCCGGTTCATGATACACATGGTCTAGTGTACTCTTATAATAGTTGAACCAAGCAAAACCGGCACCTATAGAAAAGCTATTACCTACCTGATACCTGAATGAACCTTGCAAAGAGAATGCTGTCACATGCTCATCATAAGTTACAAAGAATTGTTTTTGGTCGCCAAACGGATTGACAAATACAGGCAGTTTGTTGAACTGCCACCAACTGGCACGTGCAGCTACAGATATATGATCACCTATGCCACTCCTCAATCCTGCAAATAGTTCATTGGTCTCTGTTTGGTGTATCTGGTAAGTATTATAGATATAAGGATTGCGGGTACTGAGTTCTTCATAAGTGTTTTGATGCAACAGCGATTGGAAACCACCTTCAACAGAAATATTCTCAAAAGGATTTTTCCAAGATATGAATGCATCGGGTAGTATATATGCTTGGTCTTTACCAAATGTGGGGTTCAGGAATAAATGAGCATTCCAAGCCTGCTTATGATAACTGATACCCGGTGCTATTTGTAAGAAATTGTTGCCGGAACCGTTCGTGCCGGCATTCATATGGGTAATCGCTCCATTGATACCTACTTGAACTTTGAGCGATGTATCTATATTCTTACTGAATGGCAAATTGAATCCCAGATTGGTCTCTGTAGCCTGATACTTATCTGTGTATACTCCCACTTTCACTTCAGGATGATAATCAATACCGCCTTCATTGGGTTTGCTATTCTGCATATCTGCTGTTGCATGTATACCAAAGAATGTCTGTTGTACACTACTGCTGTTATAACCATACACATTGTGATCATATCCGTAATAGTGGTAAGTATTCCTGAGCATATCAAAAGATGCATGCCAAGTATCTGTAGCAGTATGATAAATGCCGGTAGCTTCTAAGCCAGATAATGTAATCGCCTGATTTGCTATACTTCCATTCTGCGATAAGTGATGTAATTGTATGGCTGTTTCATAATTAGTCCCTTTGAAACTACCTATACCTGCATCCATAAAGAAGGTGGAGAGATTACCAATACCTACTTTAGCATAATTGTTATAAGGATTGGATAAACTATCCTTATTCAGTGCTAGTGGGCGCAGTGGCAATGCGTTATAAGTGTAATATAGTGTTTGGGTAGGCACTTCGTAATTAAATAAAGGCTTGTTTGTATCTGTAGGTGGTAGTGTAGCAACAAATTCAGGCTTAGGTGCCAATTGCACTTCAGGCTTGTAAGACTGGATGATCTCAATAGTTGCATTCTTGAGCATAGTATCCTTAGATGCCGATTTTTGCTGCGCTATTACCCTACCTGTAAAGGCCAGTAATACTATTGTTATGAAAATACTCCTTACCTGCATGTATGATATATTATTCTTCAGATAATTTACTTTGTTTCTTCTCCAGCTTCTTTACTTCTTCCAGTTTCTTAGTGGCTTCTTGTTTCAAATCGGCGATCTTAGTATTTTTTACTATACTCTGCAATGTGGCCTTAGCATTAAAATAATCTTTTTCTTTGGTCAGCACATCCGCTAACAAGATATAAGACTTCACTATCCATATATCAAAGCCATCAGCTTCCTGTATAGACTTATTAGCAGCTTGCTCCGCATCTTTCATCTTATCTTCCTGCAAGTACAAGTCAGCAATATTATATCTGGCCTCACAACCTACCTCGCTATTCTTTAGCATTTCCAATTGTTTGTAGAAATTCAGTGCCTCGTTCTTCTTGTTATCTTGCTGTAGTGATTTGGCCTTATACAAAAAACATGAGTTCCTTGCTGCATCATTAAGGGTTGGTAAAGTGAGTAAAGTATCAGCATAAGATGCTGAATTGCTGAAATTATTGAGTATGAAATTGGTCTTCATCAAACCCACATATGCCAGAGTAAGATTCTCATTTCCTAGTGCCGTGCCACGTAATCTCTCATAGTATGTGAGTGCATTCCTATATTCCCCATTTTGGAATGCTATATCAGCAGCTCTCCTAGCACTATTCTCTGTAAACTCGGTCCAGTGCCCTTGTAATATTTGTGCATACTCTTTCAATGCATCAGCATATTCCTTTTGTAAGAAATGTATCTCACCTATATAATAATGTGCCTTAGTTGTAAAGCTACCTTTGGGAAAACGTTGAATGTATTGTTCTAATGCGGGCAATGCTTTAGCAAACTTACCGGTGGCGAACTGGTTCTCGGCAGCAGCATAATAAGCTGAATCGAGCGAGTTGCTATCTGCCGATGGTATGTTATACTCCCTCAACAGTTGGCCATATAGTGCAGGCTGATTGTTCTCTATATATAAATTCTTCAAAGCATCCAGAGCGGCAGCTCTTTCTGTACTTATAGGATGATCTATAACCACATGCTTGTATGCCTCTATTGCCTGATTGGTATTTGACAATTGTTGATATGCGAATCCGATCTTCATCCAAGCCTTTGCAGCCAATGTCTGTGATGATTTGGTGCCAGTAAGCTGTTGCAATAAGCTGATAGCTGCCTGGTACTTGTCTTGTTGAATATAGGTAATAGCCAGTTCATATTTGGAATTATCCAAATGGGGAGAAGAGGGTGTCTGTGCGATGAGTTGTTGTAAGATGCTCACTTTTTCTGTATGTCTGCCCAACAAACCCAGTAAAGTAGCTTTTTGGAATCTGGCATAATCAGTATCATGTACTTTAGCTGCTATTGCATTATCATATAATAATACTGCTTTAGAAAAATCCTTTTGCATGAAGGTAGCATCGGCCTCTCGCAATCGAGCAGTGATAGAGGCACCTGAGTCTATGCCATCTGCATATTGAGCAGTACTGAAATAATTTTGAGCAGCAGTATAGTCACCGTTACCCATATTGGCATAACCTAGAGTAAGGTAAGCATGTTGCAAGGTAGCAGCAGGGGCTATGCGGTGCAATCGAATTGCGGCATCAGCCTTCTTTATAAAAGCATCTGTATACTCTATGGCATCACTATATCTATGCAATTTATAGGCTATTTCTCCTTTCCAGAAATAAGCAGCAGCCTCATAGTTTTTATCTACGGGATGCAACAAAGAAGTGCTTAATATGCTATCTGCCGTCAATAGAGCAACTGATTGCATTTGTTGTATTGCATATCCGTATGTTACTTTTTGGTACACAGACCAATAGTTCTCATCAGGGTTCTTGATGTCCTTGATAGTATTATATGCTTGCGAATAATTGTTTGTTTTGATCAAAAGATCTGACAATAATGTCTTGGCTTCGTTTCTATATTTAGAGTGGGGGAAATCTGCCAATAAAGTATCTACATTCCGCATGGCTTCATCGTTGAAACCAATTTCGTAGGATAATTTAGCATTGAGCAGCAAAGAGGATTCTCGCTGGCCTTGGTTAAAACGCATCTCAGCGCAAATACTGAAAGCATTACGAGCACTCTTTTTATCATCTGTTTTCAGATAACAATCACCTAATAAGTACATAGCAGTTTGCCCTAAGGAGTCTTGCTCATTACTAAGTGGTTTGAATTTGTCAATAGCATTAGCCCAGTCATTCCCATGATAATAGGAAAATGCCATTTCGTATAGTTCTTCTTTCCTGATCTTATCTGTATGTTCGTAGTAGTATTCAAAATAAGGTATTGCTTCATTATATCGTTCTTCTTCAAATAAACATTGGGCAGCCAATAAATGTAATTCCTTATCATAGTACATCTTATCCATATGAGACATTAGCTTCTGAGCTTCTTCCAATGCCTTTTTCTTATCACCGGAGAAATAATGTATCTCTGCTAGATAGTATGGTACTATACTATGGTATTGCTTTTCATCTGCTATTCTTTGGAAACATTTAAGGGCGTTGGGATAATCGCCGTTATTATAAGACAGTAAACCGAAATAATAATTACCTGCAGAATAGTATTTACCCGGTACCTCTTTCATAGTAGCAAAAAGTGCGTTGGCTTTTTCGAATTTATGAGCATTGAAATAGCAATAAGCCAGTTCAAATTTCCCATCGGCTATTTGTTGATTGCTTGCATTATTGAGCCCTGCCATTTCATAATACGGAATTGCCTCTGTCAACTTATTATGAATGAAGTAATAATGGGCAAGATTGAACGCTACATCATCATGGTAAGCAGGGTCCTGAGTATCGGCAATGAATTTTCTAGCCTCTAGATCTGAAGAAGGGATATCCAATTTGAGATCAGCAACAGTTAAATAATACTTGGCTTTTACAATATCCTCAGACAGTTTTACCGGTATTACACCAACATGGTCATTCAAATATTGTTGGGCTGACTGTGCAGCAAGTTTGTAGTAACCCTGTTGATATTGTTCTTCAGTAAGTATTAATGATCTGTTCTCTGCTAATTGAGGTGTATGTTCCTGAGCCTTAAGTCCGTTGCATACCACGATACTTATAGCCAAACAAAATGTTAGACGATATATATTGATTCTCTTTTGTTGCTCCATTCAGATGAATGTGTTAAAAATTCCAGACTGCACTCAGGCTGGGGAATACCGGCAATTGATACACTAGAACATTCTCAATACGATTAACGTAGAAGATATTATTTCTATTGTATACATTGGTCATAGAGAATGTACCTTCTATACTATTCTTCTTATTCAGAATGAATTTCTTCTTTACGGAAATATCTAATCTGTGATAATAAGATAGCCTACCACCATTTATAGCATTGGCATAAAGGATACCCACATTTCCATTTGTTTGAAGACTATTAGTAGAAATACCATTCTTAGTAGGATCTACATTTTCATAGAATCCCTGAGTTTGAGTGAATGGGAAAGGAGACCCCATATTGAAACGTGTAGAGAATTCCCAATCCTTTTTCTTACCGGCAGCATATGAACCAAGAAGGTTGATATTCCAACGACGATCGAAAGGAGGAGGGTATGACTGTATATTGCCGGCATCATCTATGGTACGGTAAGTAACATTTTGATAAGATACAACGCCCCAAAGGTATACTCTTTGATGACTGTATTTAGCTGAAAGATCTAATCCATATGCAACACCGTCGCCTGAAGAAAAATCTGCATCTCCCGGTAATTGTTTATTCCTGTTCAATTCTATATTCTGATTGAAATTTTTGTACCAAGGTTCCAAATTCAGTTCTACTTCCTTGATATCTACTTCTATACCACCTAACAAATGATATGCTGTTTGAAGATTGTAATTGATCACATCACCATTCAGATTCTTAACACTTTGATCGGGGCTTAAAATAAATCCGGTAAAGAAGTTCACTATATCTCGATCGCTCTTAGTACTGATAACATTCTGAGAATACATGCCGGCAGCAGCTTTCAGACGGATATTGTCTGAAAGATTGTATTTAAGGCCAATACGCGGTTCGGGAGACATTTTGGAAATTGATGAATAGTACTGTACGCGTAAACTGGGTTCCAATACCAGTTTCTCACTAAAATTCTTACGGAATACAAAGAATAAACTAGCGGTTGTATTTTCACGTGTAAGGATTGTGGAAACTTGAGAAGTATTATAATAAGTCAGAGCTGTATTATTACCACTTACTTCCAAACCATATTTCAATTCACTATAACCTTTTAAGAAGTTGGTAAAATTGATACCTGCTTCAAAGCCACCAATAGAGCTATTACGTGGATTGCTAGTAGCTTCGTTATAATCGATATTATAATTTGAATAAGCGAATTTACCATTGATCAGTGTTGCTGAATTACCGGGTGTTACAACGAATGTTGTACCAAAGCCAGTAGCAGTCCAATGTAGATCGGCAGTAGATAAACTACGATTAGAATCGTTCAATATTCTGGCACCGTCATCAAATTTGAATCCGAATAAATTGAGCTTGCTACCATTACCACCACTAAATGTGATCTTGCCGTACATATCGGTAAAACTGTAAGGTAGTCCGCTCTTGAAAGGTTCGCCCAAGCTACCATACAAGGATTTTGAAGTCTGATCCAAATAGCTATTCTTAATAGATAATAAGAATGTAGTGCTACCACCATCCTCTGTTTTAGGTTTAGCTATAGGGCCTTCCAGCATAGCACGTACCATAATAGGAGAAGCAGAAACTTTACCGGAGATCTCATTTCTATTACCATCTTTAGTATGTATATCTACAATAGCAGAAGTTCGATTACCATATTCTGCATTAAAGCCAGCAGTAAGTACATCAGCACTACGAATAGCATCTGTTTCGAAAACTGAATACAGACCTATTGAGTGGAAAGGATTGTAAATAGTAACCCCATCCAATAAGATACCTGTTTGTACTGGGGAACCACCACGTATATATAATTGTCCACCCTGATCACCCGTAAATACTACACCGGGCATTACCTGCAAGTATTGAGCTATATCCGGTTCGCCACCAGCGCTAGGCATCAGTTTCATTTCACGAGGAGTAATAGTGGTAACACCTGCTTTTACCTGAGTAGCTTTCTCTGTTTTTTTGGCAGATATTTCTACACCCTTTAGTTGTTGATCCTGATGATTTAAAAATAATTTTTTACTGATTACATCATTTGCTTTCACAGTAACACTAATAGTTGCAGTATCGTAACCTACAAAAGTAGTTTGCAGTTTATAAGTACCCGGAGTGATCTGTGCAATAGAGAAGTAACCATTAACATCTGTCTGTACACCAATATTGGTGCCTGCAAGATATACGGTGGTATATATCATAGGTTCACCTGTACTTTTATCATACACGAATCCCTTAATAACACCATGTGGAGATTGTGCAAAAACAGATACTGAAAAAAGTATAAATAATATAAAAAGTTCTAGGCGCTTGAGCATACTATAAGGTGTTTTTAATAGAAAGCGTAGTGACAAAACACTACAATGTCTTTATAAGACGTGCAAATATAGGAATTACCCTATTGTAGCCAACAGCTTGTTATAACAATACATTTATAATTTATTTTTATTTTGAATATTAAATCATCTAGTAAAGAAATAAGCCAATCATTTATATGACATTCTCCTCAGGTATAACATATTTCGCAATAAGCTGATTTTAGACATTGCCCTGTATCGTAAGATTAGATTAATTTGGCAGTATGAAAATCTTCAGCGCCTCCCAAATACGTGCTTGCGATGCATATACTATACATGCAAAACATATTGCATCCATAGATCTGATGGAACGTGCAGCGAACAAATGTGTGACCTGGCTGATGGAGCATTATACAAAAGAAACCTTATTTGTGGTGCTTTGTGGTACCGGTAATAATGGAGGGGACGGGCTGGCCATTACTAGGTTATTACACAGAGAAGGCTATGGTGTCAAATCTTTTTTGCTACAAATAAGTGATAAACCATCTCATGATTGTCAAGTAAACCTGGAGCGATTGCAAATGATAGACAATAGTCTTATCAGCATGTTGAATCCGGGGACCTTTATAACTGATATCCCTGCTAACATTGTGGTGATAGATGCCATACTGGGTACCGGACTCAGCCATGCTCCACAAGATTGGCTAGCAGATTTCATCCATGAGATCAACCATCTACCTAACAAAAAGATAGCCATAGACATACCTAGCGGATTGCCGGCAGATAATATTGCTGAAAAAGGTACTGCCATTGTAAAAGCAAACCATACACTTAGTTTTCAGTTCTACAAACGTTCATTCCTACATGCAGAGACAGGACCTTATGTAGGTGAAGTATCCATCTTAGATATTGGGCTAGATGAAACCTTTATCACATCTACTCATACCCATTTCCGCACTATTGACAGAGCCACAGTACTATCCATGTATCGAAAGCGTGAGCCATTTGCACATAAAGGCACTTATGGCAATGCATTGCTGGTAGGTGGGAGTTATGGTAAGATGGGAGCTATGGTATTGGCTACCAAAGCTGCACTAAGATCCGGATCCGGACTAACAACTGCACTAATACCACAATGTGGTTATCCTATATTGCAAACAGCAGTGCCTGAGGCGCTATGTAGAGTTAATGGCACAGTACACCTTACAGAGATCAATGATTGGGCAGAGGTACAGGCAATAGGGATAGGACCCGGTATGGATACCAACGAGACTACAGCTAAGGCACTTACACATTTTATAGACGTTTGTAAAACGCCACTAGTGATAGATGCAGATGCATTGAATATGCTATCGGCACATCATGATCTGCTGGGTAAAATACCTGCAGAATCTATACTTACCCCACACCCAAAAGAATTCACACGACTATTTGGCGAAAGTCCTGATGGTATGTTGCAATTGGAAAATGCACGTACACAAGCCATGCGCTATAATGTATATATAGTATTAAAAGGACATCATACTGTAGTAGCTACACCGGAGGGTGAATGTTGGTATAACATGACCGGCAATGCCGGAATGGCTACAGGAGGCTCGGGTGATGTACTAACCGGCATTATCACTGGCATGATGGCACAAGGATACAAATCGCATGAAGCAGCTATAATGGGCGTATACCTGCACGGACTAGCAGGAGATATTGCGGCTACAGTACTCTCTGAGGAAGCTATGATAGCCGGAGATATAATAGATTATCTGGGCAAGGCATACCAGTCATTGAGCCATCCTAAATAATTTACGTAAATTCATAACCTATATCAGTTCTGTAATATTTACCACCATAGGTAATGAGTGCTGCATTTCGATATGATGTAGCTAATGCATCCTGTATATTATTACCATAAGAAGTAACAGCTAACACGCGTCCGCCATTTGTAACAATATCTGCATTATTTTTAGTAGTCCCTGCATGAAATAATAGACTATCCTGTACCTTATCAAAACCACTCATCAGTCTTCCTTTAAGGTAAGAACCGGGATATCCTTCAGACACCAACATTACTGTACAAGCTGCTTTGGGGCTATGTTTGATGCTTACTTCATGTAGCTTATTCTCATTCATTTTGAGGATCAGTTCTACCAGATCATTTTCTAAACGAGGCATTACTACTTCCGTTTCCGGATCGCCCAAACGGCAATTATATTCTATAACGAATGGATCGCCATTTACTTTTATCAGACCAAAGAATATAAAACCCTGGTAGGTTATATTTTCTACTTTCAGGCCATTAACAGTAGGCTCAACTACTTGCTGAATCACTTTTTGCATAAATGCCGCATCAGCAAATGGCACAGGCGATATAGCACCCATACCACCTGTATTAGGCCCGGAATCACCTACCCCTATACGTTTGTAATCTTTGGCCTCGGGAAACAAAACATAATGCGTTCCATCGGTCATTGCAAAAACTGACAGTTCAATTCCCTCTAAGAAAGCTTCTATTACAACTTTTTTACCTGCATCTCCAAACTGCGCTTCCTTGATCATCATAGTAAATGCCTCCACAGCTTCCTCTACACTTTGTGCTATTACAACCCCCTTGCCTGCTGCCAGTCCATCTGCTTTCAGAACAATGGGTAAAGTATGTTGTTTCAGGTAAGTGATACCTTCTTCGAAACTAGCTTCATTGAATTCGCGATATGCAGCTGTAGGTATGCCATTTCTATCCATGAACTGTTTGGCAAAAGCCTTACTACCTTCCATTTGAGCAGCTACCTGAGAAGGGCCTGCTACAATAATATGTTGTAATTGGGGATCATTTTTAAAGAAATCATATATACCCAATACCAGCGTATCTTCTCCACCCGGAAATAGGATATCTATCTTCCTGTTCAGACATTCCTGTTTAATAGTAGCAAAATCTGTGATATTCAGGTTCAGATTAGTACCATATGCGGATGTTCCGGCATTACCGGGAGCTATACACAGCTCTTTGCAAAGGGGGCTTTGACGAAATTTCCACGATAAAGCACATTCGCGGCCACCGGAACCTAAAAGGAGTATATTTTTCATGATCAAATGCTATTCGAGCACAAAAAAACTAAAAAAATGAAGGTGTAACGCTAATAATTTTATTTATTTTGGAGTTCTTAAATACATATTTAAAACATGGATAATCAAAAAAGTCAGGAAACAGGCACCACATTAGATATGCCTATTGGTATAGAAGAGACCCCTGCGAAAAAAGGACACCCGAAAGGGCTTGCTGTTCTTTTTACGACTGAAATGTGGGAGCGTTTCAATTTTTATGGTATGCGAGCCATATTGACATTATTTTTAGTTAATGCATTAGCTTTCAAAGAGGATCAAAGCTCTCTAATATATGGAGGCTTTTTGGGTCTATGTTATCTAACTCCAATGCTTGGTGGATTTATTTCTGATAAATTTTTAGGTAATAGAAACTGTATTATGCTAGGAGGGCTTACAATGGCCCTTGGACAATTCCTCCTATTCATGAGCGCATCACAATACAAAGCTGACTTGTCATTTGCACAAACAACTATGTGGGTAGCACTTGGTGTAATTATACTTGGAAATGGTTTCTTCAAACCCAACATATCTTCCATGGTAGGAAGCCTTTATCCTAAAGGTGATAATAGACTCGATTCAGCTTTCACCATATTCTATATGGGTATTAATCTTGGTGCATTTTTAGGTAATTATATTTGTTCAACAGTTGGCGATGTTAAACATAATGGAGTACGTGTTATAGAAGCATTCAAATGGGGCTTTATGGCTGCTGGATGTGCCATGTTATTGGCAACAATAATATTCTTCTTCCTTAAAAATAAATATATAGTAACTCCTGAAGGAAAGCCAATAGGTGGTCGTCCGAATAAAAATGCTTCTACTACTGATGGAGAAGTTGCTGCAAAGTTTACTGGAAAATCTGTAATAATACTTTGCAGCCTACTTGCTGTGCTGTACTTCCTATTTCAATACATTACGTGGGATCCTATAACAATGCCAATAGCTAATGGGGCATCAGGCATAGGTGCATATTTCAGTGCACTTGCAACATCTCCTATCAAGACTTTTGTATATCCATTTATATATGCATCTGGAATCAGTTTAGCCGTATTTATTCTTTCAGATAAATCATTAACAAAAATTGAAACCCAACGCATACTTGTAATATATATCGTTGGCTTCTTTGTGATATTTTTCTGGGCTTGTTTTGAACAGGCTGGTTCATCTTTA
>Ga0194037_1001242_pt1 | contig 18710 bp, 20 predicted proteins | sample JunL306m_MetaG_FD_148653 | JGI IMG/M metagenome (GOLD analysis project Ga0194037, IMG submission 148653) | Anoxic zone freshwater microbial communities from boreal shield lake in IISD Experimental Lakes Area, Ontario, Canada - Jun2016-L304-6m | ecosystem: Environmental > Aquatic > Freshwater >...
CAGAACCCCAAATCACCGCTCACAATAACGAGCGGTGATTTGGGGTTCTGGAGAAGCAAAAATCAGGGTAAAACCAAACTCTTCTGCTATTTCGATTAAATTACGTTGATTACGTTGATCGAGCGAAGCCGCCTCATCCAAATAACAGGCTGTTTTAATCGCTTTGCGTGAATCTTGCATTTGATTAAGCATCGCTAGACCGGTAATAAGTTTGGCCATCAATACCGTACCATTAGAGGCCGCGCTATCAATATCTTCAAATTCTGCTGGCGTTTGATTTTCTTTAGCAATACTAAAAACCAATCTAAATAGATGCTCAACCCTCAAACCTCCGCGCGCCTCGCCTTCTTTAATCAAAATATCTTTGGCTTTGTTAAGTTCCTTATCATCTAACATAGTATTCTGGTCGAACAAATCAAACGAACGTCCCGACTCAACCTGTTCCGAAGTTGAAATTAACGCTTGTATAGCCCGCACTAAAATATCTTCTTCTCTAGGTTCTATTTTAAAAACCTTAAGGTCAGAAAGCTGACGGCGATTAATTTTGTTATTAAATTCACGCATTCGCCTTTTGAAAGTTTCTAGGCTGTCACGTAAATCTCGTAATATAGCCGCTACCTGCACCACGGCCGAACGCGCCTTACGTTCAATCGCTTCTTTTTCCTGACTCAGTTGCGCAGTGTAATTAAACAAGGCATTTAATTGTTGCTCGGCAGTATCCTGAGTTTGGAATTTACTCACACCATCTCTATGTAATTGACTGAGATGATCATTTAATTGCTCATCAATTTGTTTTAGCTTTTGGCAATCGCGATTATAGGTTTCAATGCGATCAGCCAAAGTCGGCATTGCCAACTCCGTTGATTCCATGCAAGGCAAATGAGGCAACTGTTCTAAAGCCGTAAACGGAAACTGTTGATCAAGTCGTTGCTGCCTAGCTATATTAATCCGCTGAAATTGGCTTTGCAGTTCTTTTTGATCAGATTTATGTTTTTCTTGTGCCAGTAAGATAGATTTTTTCTGCTCAGCCAAAACTGATTCTTCTTGTTCAAGCAAAACTAGTTTTTGCTGCAGAGCCTCTATTGTTTGTAGCCTTTCTAAAGCCCCTACCTTTAATGCCAATAATTCTTCATAGTTTTTTTCATCAACTAACAATTCTGAAATTTGCTGTTCCAGTTTTTGTTGATGCTGTTTTTGCTGAGTTAAGGTCTCAACGGTTTTTAATAAACTATTTAGTTCAGTTAACTGACGCTCACAGTCATTAATTTCTGTCTCTAATTCTTGCGCCGTTTTAATAAAAAGATTAGGTTCCAACTCAGACAAATCAAGTAACAAACCGGGTAATTGCAAACGATTAGCCGACAACCTCGATGCTAATAGTGCTGCAAATGAATGAAAAGCCGTTTCATCATTCAACTCTACTGCACTACCTAGCGCAACGGGTAAACTTAAAACTGATTTAGACAATAATCGAGTTACAAGCTCAAAGCTTTCAGCCGGCAATATTTTTTGCAGTTGCAAATATAAGTTATTATTGACATTCTGCAACTGCCGATTCAAATCGACTTTCTCTTTATTGATTTTTGCAATGTTTCTGGCAATAGCTTCTTGAGATTGCTGTTGTTCTGCATTAACTATGCTACGCATCAACTCATCACGTTGTTTTTGCAATAGTTGTCGTTGATTTTGTAATTGTGCTAAATCACTGACAAACTGAAATTGAATAATCAGCTCTTGATAATGTGATTCTATTTTTTGTTGAGCTTTTAACGCGGTTTTGGCATCAGCACGATCTTGATAAATCATTTCGTGGCGTTTTTCCAAAGCCACCGCTTCTTCTTCTAGTGTTTGTAATCTTAGGCGAAGCTCTTCACTGGTACTGGTGTTATAGTCCTCCCAATCATTCAAGCCTTTTTCTATTAAAGGTCGCCATAAAATAAGCTTGCCGCGTAATAGTAGTCGTGTTTGCTGACTGTCTTCCATGCCTGAAATAAGTGACTGATTACGAAACACGGCGTCATACTGAGACTTATCATAGTTAACATCGGCAAAAGACTTATCCCACTCACTCTTAAAATCGACATTGCGATCTTGCAAATCATTTTTAAAGATTTCCAGTAAGTAGTACTTCACTTCCCTACTATCCAACTTATCCAGACGTAAAGTCCGAGTTAGGATTCGTTGATAAGTCGCAGCCTGCGAAGTAAATTCCAGAGGGAATATTGTTAAATCAGGTTCATCTGCACGCTGCTTTTGACGATTACCATACAATAAGGCTCGTAAATCAGCTTGGGGATAAATTTTAGCGAGCTTTCCACATTCAAATAAACGCGCGATTAATTTAGGTTGAGCAACTAGCTTGCCATCAGCCAAGCGGTAATCATCAAGATCAAGACTCCCTTGATAAGCGAAGTATTCATAATCATGGCTCAAACCTTTACCAACACAACCAATCACTGCCATACCCGAAGGCAATAATACTTCCAACAAAATATAAGCACTGTTGTCTGGAAAATAAAACCGCTTAGAGTTTTCGACACTGTGTGCGCCAAAATCCATGTGCTGTTTATTAAGAATCAGCAGAAACTGTAAAGCATTAATCAAGCTTGTTTTGCCAGTATTATTAGGGGCGATAATCGAAACTGAATCATCTAGCGGCAATTCAGCGCGACTGTAACCCGCACTGTTTAATAAAACCAATTTTTGAAATCCATACTGTGCAAGGCTCAAAGCATATCCTCCTTGATATCTTCTTTAATTTGATCTGGCCGCTCTGCGTTACCCAGTTCTACAAACAAATCTAAGTACCGATGTATTGATGGCAATAGTCGATAAGCATTGTCTTCAGAGATTAAGAAGCCGACTCGCGTAGCGCTATCTAAAATCTCCGCTAATGTTTTAGGACTATTTATTTCTTCAGCCTCGAATAGAGCGAAATACTGCTGCCATAGTTGGTCTAATAAATTAGCGTCAAGCCGCCATTGCTGAAATTGAAATAAATGCAAACCTTGATCAGCCTGATATTCAAATAACAACATAATGACTAAGGCAAGACGACGAGTGAGCTTGCCTGTATAAGCGCTAGCCAACTCGGTTTTAAAATAGGCAAACCCTCGTCCATCAACTATCAAAACAAAACCCAGCGCAGCAAATAATGACTCATAGTCACTTTGATAAAGCTCCAACTGCACCCAAAGCTCAGTATCTTTTAAGCGGTTTAAATGTGCACCAGAACTTAACTGTTTAAAGAGGGGTTGTAACTGGGTCAGAGCAGTAAAATCAATGGTCATAAGGATTCAAGGGCATGGCTGTGGTGTCTAATCGCAACTTTTTTAAGGGTAATGCGCGTTTCGTGCAAATCTGGGGTCGCGTTAATATCAGGTAAACGAATAAAGCTATGATAAAGCCTTAATAAGGTTATGTCTTGATACTCACTGTAATGATCCGCAAGCCAACCCATTAAATCGGCTAGAGGCAGGCTCTGATAAAAGTGCTGACGAATAGCCTCTTCATCAATCAACTCAAGCTGAATCTGAGTATCGTCTGCTATCATCTCCGGAAACTCAACAGCTTTAGATTGATAATGCCGCACCTGTTCCATTAATGTCAATAATTCTGGACCGATGGCAACTGATATCAAACGCTCTTTACGCCAAATAGGTAAGCTCTGCTGCAGAAATGTTTTACGCATGCCTTTTTTACGGACATCACCCAACAATTGACCAATTGCAGCACTTAGATGATTATGACGACGCACCTCTTCTCTTAGCGGCATCAAAGTGTTAGTACATTGCTTTAGTGCAACAAGCCCGGCTTGTCGTAACTCTTTAACCCTAAAGCCTATTTGCCGCAATAAACGCTGATGGCTATATAAACCACCTTGGGTCATCAGTTGCTGAGCTAAGGTAGCCAAGACTCTTTCAGCTTCCTCAAGCAAGGGATAAAAACTTCCGCCCGCACCAGTATCCATCAATTCAGTCATCGGCAATACATAACGATCATAAGCGTCTAGCACTTCCCTATAGCGACTTGACAACGGCATGCGCTCATCAGCGCCTTTAGCACGCTCGGCAATATCCTGAATAGCATGGGTATCCTGATCTAATTGCTGTAAGATTTGTCGAAGCTGAGTATCTATACGCACAGCACCTTGTTGCAAGGCAGCCATATCGCGATTCTGCATAGCTTGATGCAATTGATCCAGACCGACTTTAATGTCAATAATTCGGGCTTTTAAAATATCCGACAAACCCAATTCATGCTCATGCAATAAGCTTCCGACAAATTGGCGAACGCTTTCATTGAGTTGTAAGGTATTGCTATGCGACATTTGTATCAATAATTCTGAATTGACCATCTGTTGCAAGCGCTCCACACATTGCTCGGCTGATTCATGCAAATAGATTTTTCTCAATAGCACCAACACATCATCTCTTTCATAGGCAATATGATCTCTGCCCAAATGTATGATGCGCTCTATAACGTCCCAGTGTTTTTCTAAAGCTCTAACTAAACTACGAGGATTGATCATGCGGTATTTAGAATAATAAATTTAAGATTTTGCAGGTTATTCGCATTTAAATCCATGACCGCATCGCAGAAGATAAAGGCATTGAACTCCAATAACGAATCATTATATTTAGAGAGTTGAAAGGTAATGTGCGTACCGACAAGGAAAGCGAAGTTTTACACCGCTAGAATTCCTAGATTCCATTAGGATTGATCGAAACTACTTGCTGTAGGGCGTTAATAGCTTAGCGTATTACGCTAAGCTATTAACACCCTACATTTTCTAAGCTACTGGATCCACACAGATGTGCAAACAACTTTATCGTTTGCACACGCTTTGCTGATTGATAGGGGGCATTGTGGGAACAATAACACCACCCTAATTAACGATTGACCTGAATAACCTTAGCAGGCGGAAAGCCGTTGAAATACGTAGAGGTTGCACCGCTATAAGCGCCAATATTTTTACTCGACAATAAATCACCACGTTGTAAATCTTGCGGTAATTCTTCAGTCATCGATATAACATCAAGACCATCACAGGTAGGGCCAAATACCGTACAAATTTGGGTAGGACCTTCTTTAAAAGCATCAAAGTGATATTGGCAATGATCGAAAATAACGCCCGAAAAAGTATGATAAACGCCATCGTCGATGTAATAGCATAATTTTCCATGTCGAACAGCTTTACCAATAATTTTTGAGACAGCGGTTGCCGTGGTCGCTACTAAAAAACGACCGGGTTCAGCGATAATTTTTATATCTTCTGGAATCAATCGATCTAATTCAGTATTAATTCTTTTCGCTAATTCACTAAAAGGCTTTACTGATTCATCATAGGGCGCTGGAAAACCACCACCGATATCCAATAAATCCATTTTGTCATAACCGCGTTCTTTGACTTCTTTAAATATTAAGGCAGCCATGTTGATAGCTTGCATATAATTTTCAAAATTAGTCGTTTGACTGCCGACATGAAAACTTAAACCTGCCACGGTAAGACCAGCATTAACGGCTTCAAAGATAAGTTCTAGTGCTTCGTCATGCGAAGCACCAAATTTTGAAGATAATTCAACCATAGCCCCTGCATTAGAGACTCTAAGACGCAATACCACTCGTGAACTAGGTGCGTGCTCTCTGATTTTAAAAATTTCTTCACGATTATCAAAAGTCATCAAGGGCTGATACTTATCTAATTCTGTTAGCGTTTCTTCAGCCTTAATTGGATTAGCGTAGATAATATTTTCCCAAACCCATTGATGCTGGTCTTCAGCAGACAAGTCTTTTATGTTTTCAAAAACGTTATTAAATTCAGCGATAGACGACACGTCAAAACTCGCACCGGCTTCAAACAATGTTTTTACAATGACCGGATCTGGATTTGCTTTAACAGCATAATAGGCTTGAACGCGGGGTAGATTGTTTTTAAAAATCGCATAATTATTACGCAATTCATCATGATCAATAATGAATAAAGGGGTTCCGTGGGTTGTTGCAAGCTCTTGCAATTGATTAGCAGTGATCATATTTATTCCTAAGTATTGCTTGTAATTAAGCCTAACTGAGAACAGCGAGACTTATGTAATAGAGTGCTTTTGGATACTATTTATATCCATTCTAAGCGGTATAAATCCAAGCGTCGATTGGCTAGATTACGAACAGCCCCACGAGTACGCACTTGTTTTAATAAATCCAAATTAACATCAGTAATTAAAGTCATTTCGGTATTTGGGGTCGCTTCTGCGAGTATGGCATCATGAGGAAATGAAAAGTCACTTGGACTAAAAATAGCCGCTTGTGCATATTGTATATCCATATTTTCCGCATGAGGTAAATTGCCAACGCTGCCAGTAATGGCGACAAAGCATTCATTTTCAATAGCCCGCGCCTGAGAACAATAGCGTACTCGTTGATAAGCATTTTTAGTATCTGTCCAGAAAGGCACAAACAATATTTGAGCACCCTGCATAGTTGCTAAGCGTGCCAACTCTGGAAACTCAGAATCATAGCAGATTAATACAGCAATTTTGCCACAATCTGTATCAAAAACTTTTAAGGCATCACCACCTTGTACGCCCCAACAACTCACTTCATCAATGGTGACATGAATTTTGTATTGAGCTTCAAAAGTGCCATCACGTCTTAGTAACCAAGACACGTTATAAAGCTCGTGAGAGCTATATTCGGGCATAGAGCCAGCAATAATATTGATATTATAGGACATGGCCATTTCTAGCAGACCATTACGAATCTCGCTAGTAAAGCCTGCTAAAGCACGAATAGCATCTGGCGGATTTTTGTCATTAAACAAACCCATCAGCGGTGCGCTCATATATTCAGGAAATAATACAAAGTCTGCTTGATAACCAGAAACCGCATCAATAAAAAATTCAGCGTGTTTAAGCAATTCCTCAACACTGGTTAAAGTTCGCATCTGCCATTGCACTACGCCTAAACGAATAATGTTTTTTGGCCCGCCTATTGAAGGTGATTTTTCGACATAATCCAGATTAACCCATTCCAACAAAGTAGCAAAGCCTTTGGAATCTGCATCAACTGGCAAGTAACCCGTTAAAACCTTACGAACATGAAAACCATTTAATAATTGAAAAGATAAAACGGGATCAAAAATCTCACGATTTTTAACTTCTTCGATATAACGAACAGGCGTTAAAGTATCTGCATATTCTGCATAACCAGGTATCCTGCCACCGGCAATAAAACGACGTAAATTTAAGTTACGACATAATTCTTTACGCGCATCATAAAGCCTTCGACCTAGGCGTAAACCTCTATATGAAGGATGTACGAATATATCCACACCGTACAAGGTATCGCCATGCGGATCATGATGGGTTAAATATCCATCACCGGTAATTTGCGCGTAAGTATGGATGTCACCAAACTTAGCATAATCGACAATCATACTTAAAGCTGCAGCCACTAATTTACCATTATCTTCTATGGCAATTTGACCTTGAGGAAATCGACTGACTTGAGAGGCGTATTGATCCTGCTTCCAAGCTCCGCCCAGATTACCGTATACATTCTCCATTAATACGGCAATATTACTGTAATCTGATAAGGTTAAATGACGAAGTAGTAGCTTATGTTTTTCAATCTTTACTTTTTTCATAGAATAGCACTATAACTTTTGTTTCTGACAATTTCATGACAATAAGACCCCGCTAAAAGCTAAAGCCGATTGTAGCTTGTATTTTTTGGCTACCAACTTAAGGTGGGGGCAGTTTAGCTTATACACTCACTTTTAAACAGGACTATCCTAAGCGCAGACAAAGGGCGAAGGGCTAAAGGCGAAGAGTTAAGCTTAGCATCTGCGCCTTAAATTGCTAAGCTCCTAGACTTAATCTTTCGCCTTTCGCCTTTCGCCTTTCGCCTTTCGCCTTTCGCCTTTCGCCTTTCGCCTTTAGCCTTTAGCCTTTAGCCTTTAGCCTTTAGCCTTGACCCTTTTGTCTGAGTTCAAGCTGTCCCGCCTTAAGTTGCTAGCCCAATTATTGACTAACCATTAACAATCAAGCCATCTTCCATATGCAGCACTTTGCCCATACGCGCAGCTAGCTCATGATCATGAGTTACCACCAAAAAACTAACATTCAGTTCTTGATTTAACTCCAGCATTAATTGATAAACCTGATCAGCAGTTTTACTATCAAGATTACCCGTAGGTTCATCAGCTAAAATTAAGCAGGGCTTATTGATTAATGCTCTTGCTACTGCGGCTCTTTGCCTTTCACCGCCTGATAATTCACCTGGCTTGTGTTCAACTCTATGGCCAAGACCGACTCGTTGCAAAAGTTCAGCAGCACGAATACGTGCCTGCTTAACAGATTCGCCAGCAATCAATAACGGCATCGCTACATTTTCTAATACCGTAAATTCACCTAATAAATGATGCGACTGATAGATAAATCCTAAGGATTTATTTCTTAACTTAGCTAATTTTGCTGCATTCACTTTATTAATATCAATGCCATCCAGTATCACTTCGCCACCACTGGCTTTTTCTAAGCCACCTAACAAATGTAATAAGGTACTCTTGCCTGATCCTGAGGCTCCCATAATGGCAACGCGCTCACCTTTTTCGATATTTAAATCGACGCCTTTCAACACCTCAACATCCAAACCACCCTGGTCGTAACGTTTAGTCAATTGGCGACAATTTAAAATGCTAGTGCTATTCATATTTTGTTTGCTTAAGGGTGATGATGGAATAATGCCAGAATCATTCATATCTGAGCACTTCTGCAGGATTTATTCGAGAGGCCTGCCAAGCAGGGTAAATAGTGGCTAATAATGATAGTAAAAAAGCCATGCCGGCAATGGAATAAACATCAGACCAGACTAATTTAGAAGGCAGCTCACTAATATAATAAACATCTGCCGCCATAAATTGTACTTGAAATAATTTCTCTATAGCCGGCACGATAGTCTCTACATTCAAGGCGAGCAATACCCCACCTAACACACCCAACACCGTACCAACTACGCCAATAATTGAACCCAATACCATAAAGATACCCATTACAGCACCCGAAGTGAGTCCTTGAGTTTTTAAGATAGCGATATCGCCTCGCTTATCGGTAACCACCATGACTAAGGTAGAAACAATGTTAAAAGCAGCTACCGCCACTATCAATAACAGAATAATAAACATCACTCGTTTTTCTGTTTGAATGGCCTTAAAGAAATTATTGTGCGCCAACGTCCAATCGCTAACTTGATAATCACCATAAAGAGACGTTGCCAAACCGTGGGTTATTTTAGGTGCATTAAATAAGTCATCAAGCTTTATACGTAGCCCCGAAACCGAGTCATCCATACGAAATAATTTAGCGGCATCATCAATATTAATCAAAGCCATATTGCGATCATATTCATACATCCCTACCTGAAATATTCCCACTACGGTAAATCGACGCATTCTAGGTACGATGCCTGCCGGTGTAGAATTAACTTGAGGACTTATCACAGTGATCTTATCACCGACCATAACGCCTAAATAATTAGCTAATTCCAGCCCTAAGACTATGCCATATTCACCAGCAACCAAATCGGTCAACTGACCTGATTTCATTTTAGTAGCAACCTCTGAAACTCGAGACTCATACTCTGGCAAAATACCATTCAGCATAGTGCCACTAACGCGCCTATCAGCATTGATCATCACCTGACCGGTAATAAAAGGTGCTGCGCCTTCTACATGAGGCATGCCTTTTAGTTTTTGATCCAGTGCTTGCCAATCATCTAATTGACCATATTTACCAGTGACAGTCGCATGAGCTGTCATCCCTAAAATACGTTCACGTAATTCTGCTTCAAAACCATTCATAACTGACAGTACAGTGATTAAAGCCGTAACGCCCAAGGCGATGCCTAGCACTGAAGTTAAGGTAATAAAAGAAATAAACTGGGTACGACGTTTTGCTCGCGTGTAACGCAAGCCTATATACAAAACTAAAGGTTTAAACATGGAATATATAAGCTAAGGGATAAATTAAGATTCTTTGCACTGAGGACAAAATCCATATAAATAAAGACTATGATCTGTGAGTTCATAGCCCAGTTTTTTAGCAACTTCTTTTTGACGTGTTTCGATAAAATCATCGGCGAATTCATCAACTTTACCGCACTTCATACAAACGATATGATCATGATGTTCAGCCGTAGTCAGTTCAAATACCGAATTACCTCCTTCAAAATGATGACGAGTGACTAAGCCGGCAGCTTCAAACTGAGTTAAAACCCGATACACAGTGGCTAAACCTATCTCTTCGTCTTCACTTAAAAGCACTTTATAAACTTGCTCAGCGGTTAAATGACGTACATTAATTTGTTTTTCTAGAATTTGTAAAATTTTGACTCTAGGCAAAGTAACCTTTAAACCTACATTCCTTAAATCTTGTGTTTCCAACATTAATCTCCAGCTAATCAACTTTATAAGGTTAGTCAAATACAATAGCAGCGCATTGTAGCCTTTTTAGATGCTCATCGCATGACAGTTTTATAGGATAATGCCTAGATATCCTGTATCATTTCAAATTTTATTACTATTTTAGCCAAAAATGAGAAAGTCGTTTTTTTCTATATGCTTGTTGATTAGCCTATCACTCACCTCCTGCTCAACCATACTGAACAATTTACCAGGTGTTTATAGCTTGGAAATTCAACAAGGCAACATCATTACTCAAGAAATGGTTGACCAACTTCGACCCGGCATGAGTAAACGCCAAGTCCTTTTTATTATGGGCTCCCCGATGCTGGATAACTTTTTTCACAAAAATCGTTGGGACTTTCTATATTCTGCTCACCCTGATGGCAGCGACAAAATACAACAAGAAGTTTCATTATTCTTTGATAATGACCAGATTGTAGGTGTTCAGGGTGATTTTAAACCTAGCAGCACGCCGGTAGCCAAGGTTTCCAATGAATCAACAGTAGAAATTCCTAAACGAGATCTAGATAAGACGCTATGGGAAAAAATTACCGGACTTTTGGGTATTAGCAACCTTGAAGCCACCCCACCCTCCCCTAGTTCGTCCCAAGCAAACACATCTGTCAATAAATCTTGGTTCTAAGCCATCGGGTGTAATTAAAGGTGAGAGTGAGTTAATAATTTTGGTGTCCCGAATTCAAATAATAAACCAACACCAATAGGATGTGCTGAACAAAAGTGAAGCGCTTCAATAGCTCTTATGATAATAAGCCCCAAAACCAGGGCTTATTATCAAGCAATAGTCTCAGTTTGATAACGATAAACATTAAGCGTATCAGACCAATAAGCAACTGATAAACCAGCCTTTTGTTTTAAATGATGCAAAAATTGTTCAGGCTCGGGAAGCTGCTCCCATACTGAAGGCAAGAAAGTCCCTTTTCGAGATCCCTCTACTAATATCAAGCCATCTACATTGGGTTGTAGCTGACTCATCAAATCTTGTTCAGAGCTAAATGACATAAGTACTGGCGCTGTTAATAGTGATATATGAATATCTAATTCGGCAAACTCTTCCATAGTCACTGGCGTAAAACGAGGATCTTGAAAAGCCGCTAAAAAAGCATTTTCGGCAACATCTTCAATCAATGGAAGAGTCGCTTCTAATCGTCCAATACAGCCACGTAATTGTTGATCTAGTTTCAAAGTAACAAAAGTAGCTTTACACTCACTTAATACTTGAGGGTATTCAGCTAAATTAAACTTTAAAGCACAACCAGCATTTAACCCATGCTGAATAGAAGCTTTAGCCGCAGTTAATAACTGTTGTTGATGCTCTTTATTCAATGACATAAGCGCCATAACCAACTACGCTTTTTTTGTCACCTGCAGCATCCCCAGAATTACGTAAGTCTATGGTTGTAATAGCCAATGATTTTTCTCTAGCAAGCCTTAACAAACCATTGACCGGCACTTTTCCACAAGCCGCATTAGAGTCTATATGCTCATATTGTAACTGCTCTATCAATCGACTAGTTGCTTTATCCAGTAGCTTTGCCTGTGCATATTGATGATAATGACTCAAATCTGAACTAATTACGATCAAGGTTTCATCACCACCCCATAAGCTATCAATGACTAGACTGACTTGTTCTGGTGTTGCCTCACCTGTAACAATAGGCACAATTTGAAAATCATCTAACATTTCCTGCAAAAACGGCAAATGAACTTCAAGACTATGTTCATTAGCATGGGCTTCTTCAAAATAATTAACATAATCTAAATGAGCAATGGATGTTAGCGCATTTTGATCAACAGCAACAAAACCCAAAGGAGTAATAAAAGATTGTGCATTGCTTAATGCCAAACCACTAAATGCAACACGATGAGAAGGCCCTATAATAACAACGCGATTTATTCGGTCACTTGCTTTTTTTAATCGAGCATAAGCAGATGCGGCAACATGACCTGAATAAATGTAACCAGCATGAGGAACAATAATTACTTTAGGAACTTTCGCCGTAGCTTCAGCATCATTCAAATATTCGTTTAACATTTGATGCAATTGTTGCGGATTTTCAGGGTAGAAAGTGCCTGCTACTGCGGGTAGTCTATTCATAGCGTAATCCTCTTATTTATCACTCATAAAAGTTTGATTGATCATTCTATGTCATTAACGACCTAGACATAAAACAAAAACCTTAATTTCTAACAAATCTCTACGACAATATGATTCATTAACGGTTCAAGGACTCAGGCTATGACCGACTTTATTAATGATAATTCGGTTAAAACATACTAATGACATCAATTGGATGCCAACTACCTCGCTTAAGTTGGAAAGCCTTATTTTCTAGCAGCACTATTACTTGTACAGCAATTCCTTCTTTACGACCTTCAAAGCCCAGCTTTTTTGTTGGATTGTTTTCAAGCTTACGGGTATGAGGCGGTTTGCTGTCGCGAAACCACACTACGACTTAGGGACTTAGGGACTGTAAAAGTATTATGATTTTAGCTTCCTCCTTTGTAAAAGGGCATAGGTATCTACACAAATAATTGTTAGCATTCTCACGCGCGAACGATAACATTATGGTGAAGATCGTAGGGGCGTATTGCATACGCCCTTATAAAATAAGCTCTATAACATTGGACTTTCGATGTTGGGCGTATGCAATACGCCCCTACGGTGTTTTTTATCGTTTCCACCCCGAAAAGAAACTTATGTAGATACCTATGGTAAAAGGGGGATTGAGGGGGATTTTTTGTATTATAGGCTACTAATATTTAATGATTACACTAACCTTCACTTGGATGCTCCATCGTGAGGTTTTTTTGTTCGATTGTTTTCAAGCTTACGGGTATGAGGCGGTTTGCTGTCGCGAAACCACACTACGACTTAGGGACTTAATAAGCAATGGGTTATTGATCAGGCTTTGCTTAGCTTAGCCTACCCTGTTCAAACCGATTAGTTTTGATATTTTACTAAATGCTTTTGATATTTTGGTTTTTTATTGTCGAACAGGCTTTTTTTCTTTACTAAAAGACATTTTTTAATAACTAATTTTGCTTTTTAGTTATTGAAGTTCGGCTGTTAGTTAAGAAGTAACACCCTTTTTCGCTGTCAAATGCAGCCTATTTTTATTCGAATAGATTAATTTCAATTCAAATAACTGCTTTTTAGTTAAGCGAAATTTGTTTTTGCTTAAGCAAATTTGCTTTTTAGTTATTGAATACTGGCCTTTACTTAAGAAATTTTGATGTTTTCAACTGAAAAAGGCGTTTGACCATTGTCGATCTTCGCCGATTCAACATTGAATTTTGAAAATTCGAAATTAAATTTTAGTTTTATCAAAAGTAATTCTGAATTTTCCAGAAATAAATAGCAAAAACTTTTAACGAAAAAGCTATGTTTTAAAAGAAAAAGTAACTTTTCGTTAAAGAGAAATATAAGTTATTAAAATAACGCTAAAACTTACTCTTTAAAAAATAGTTAAATTAAAATGATTTGACGTAATAAGAGATTAGCTTTAGATATCTGGCGAGCATTTCAATAAACATTATCAATAACCGCCTTAATTAGTTGAATAAATGACACTTTACTAGATTATCTATCTAAAGTGCATAAGCAATACAAGCAGTTAGAATTTAAAGGGTCATTTATAAGAAACTAATTTTCAAAGCTAGAATAATCTATATATCAGGAACGTATATATAGAGGACGTACCACGATTTAGGCCATAAAGCAGATCAATACTGTAGAGTGGATTCGGAGCCGTAGGGCGGTTTAATCTGTACACAATATTCGCGTAGGGTGGATTCGCGATAGCAATCCACCAAATACGGAGCGATAAACTAACCTTCACTTGGATGCTCCATCGTGAGGTTTTTTTGTTCGATTGTTTTCAAGCTTACGAGTGTGCGGTGGTTTGCTGGCGCGAAACCACCCTATGACTTACGGACTTAATTCCTCGATTCCGTTTTACTTCATCGAGGCTACTTTACCTATTCGCTGCCTGATTAATTACTTCAGAAGCCCATTGATTAAGGCTTTTGCCTGATGCAGTAGCAGCAACAGAAGCTGCCGCATGATCGTCGGGAGATATACGTTTTGTAGGGTGGATAAGCGCCAGCGCATCCACCGAGTATGATCGAGGTCATTTAGTCTACAAACTCGATGCTATTCTCACACAATGACATGTCCTGGTGGATGCGCTAGCGCTTATCCACCCTACAGATCTTTGTTTGAATAATAAGGGACAGAATAATAAGGGACAGACCACGGTTTATAAAGATGCAGCCATATACGGCAGCAAATAAATACAGATTGGAGCGCCTATCCACCATAAGCGAATAATCACACACACTTCTAGTATGTAGGTGATTTGGCTTTATCTTTGAGAGTTTAAAATACTATCAATGTCTCTATTTCCGTGAAGGATACGTATAACATCGATGCCTGTTTGAGCAGGCCGATAAAAAATTAAATACGAATCGACTGGGAATTTATACAGTTTGCAGTATTCTTCTTTTTGAACCCCAAGCCCCGGCGAACTTGCTAATAGTTCGCAATATGCTTTAGCATTGCCATATATTGAGATGCAATTCTGGATTTATCTTTGGCAATGAAATCATGTATTTCTTTTAAATCGTTTAGAGCCAGTGGGGTAACTATGCGCTTGCCATCATAATAATAAAGGACAGACCACGGTTTATAGAGAGCTACCTAACTTCGGCGACACCGAATATCAATTAGCTGCTTATGCCGCAGCACTTAGAGTCATGACTCAATACGCCAACATTGAAGGTATTAATATTGAAAACGAACTCTATCGGGAAAAGCAAAAAAATCAAAAATCAGCATTTGAAAAGTTGATAGACCAAGCCGTAGAAATCGCTTGTAATCATCTTATTCCCGCAGGTTTTGATGAGTTTCAATGGAAAGGTTTGGCGGCTTCTGAACGCTTATATTTAAAAGGTCTGGAACTTGAAAAGCACGGCGAATTGCGTGCCGGTGCCTATCAAGAACTTGCTAAAGGCTTTGATGTGCGTGAATACACCTTTATGTTTGCCAAGACTAAAGCTAATGAAGTACGCTTTAAAACTGGCACAGAGTTTAAGCGCTCTAATTTGGGTGGTGATAATTTTGCCGGTACCTTAATGCGTCATGTGCTGTTTGCCTTGCATGAAACTGTCACTAAAGAAAATGCCCGAGAAGGTGTAAATTACCTTGTTGCGGAAGTCACCGATTACTGGGGCAATCGTAAAAAGATCATGGAAATCTTGCGTTACTTAAATTGCCTTGCACATATTGATCAAATGCTGCATTGGGAAGTTGATGCCGAAGCCGCACAAACGTTGGCGGGTGCCATAGAGAATTTCAACGCTTAACTTGTAAGAGGATAAAACTAATGACTACAAATCTTGCCATTGATGATGATTTAATAAATGAAGCGCTAACCGTGGGACACTTTAAATCCAAGGAAGATACGGTGATAACGGCGTTAAAAGAGTTTATCTCTCGCCGTAAACAGTTAGAAATCATGGATCTATTTGGTCAGTTTGATCCTGACTCAGATTATGATTATAAGCAGGGGCGTCATATTTAAAAGTTTTAAAAGCTGGGGTTCGTGCCTCACCCCAGCCTACATAATAAGTAGGCTGGGATGTAGCCATAGCGGAATCCCAGCAATCGGAGCTTCAAAATATTGGGATTCCCGCTTACATAATAAGTCAATTGATAGCATTCAGTCATGCGCAACTATAAACGCGTTAAAATTGAAGGTGGCTGTTATTTTTTTACGCTTACTTTGGCGAATCGACAAGGAAACGATTTATTGATCAGGCATGTTGATGAATTGCGCGAGGCTTTTCGGCTAACTCAACGCGACCATCCATTTAAAATGGACGCGGTTGTGATCATGCCGGATCATTTACATTGTCTTTGGCAGTTACCGCAAGGCGATGATGATTTTTCCACCCGTTGGTATTTAATCAAATCACGTTTTTCCCGATCTATTAAGCCCGGTGAATTCATATCTAAAAGCCGACTACGTAAAGGTGAACGAGGCTTGTGGCAGCGCCGTTATTGGGAGCATCTGATCCGCGATGAAAACGATTATTACCGCCACGCCGATTATATCCACTACAATCCCGTTAAACATGGCTATGTGCAAGCGGTAAAAGATTGGCAATACTCATCATTTCATCGTTGGGTGGCGCGTGGATTATATCTGTTGGATTGGACGACAGCAGCGCCCGAAGTTATTGATGCTAATTGGGAATAAGGTTAAATATTTGTGTAGGCTGGGATGAGGCACGAAGCCCAGTTCTAGGGCCTTCGAATGCTGGGATTACGCTATGCTTCATCCCAGCCTACCATTACTAAAAAATATAAACGTGGACGTCCCCTATTTCTTGTTGTCTCCTATTTCTTGTTTACTGCAACATTTCCAACAAAACAGGATGCCATAACATATGATTAATTTCGCCCATTTTTCCAAGCAAACGTTGTTTATCAATCGTGTGGATCTGGTCTAACAAAACTCTGGTTTTTTTACCTGCTAAGTCAACTTCAGGGCGACAACCCAATGCCTGGCCTTTACTTGTCAACGGCGCGACAATTACACGCGGCAAAGTACCGTTTAAATCATCAGGTGACACAATCAAACACGGGCGCGTCTTTTTGATTTCAGTTCCAACGGTTGGATCGAGATTCACCCAATACACCTCACCACGCTTTACCATTCCCATTCCTCTAAGTCTTCATCAAGCGGTAAAGAGGCTAAAACATCGACATCTTCTTCAACGTTATAGCCTTCAAACCAATTTGCCCTTAGTAATTTGATGTGGCCGTCATGCCATTTTGCGCGGGTAAATCGGGCGTATTTGATTCTAACGCCATAAAAATAATTTCAATTGGACGATGACGAAATTCGACTGGAACAGCAATAACATCTTGTGGGTCTTCAATAATTTGACGTAGTGCAAACACTTCTTCTTCTCCTAATTGTCGTTTTACCAATCTAATAATCTCTATAGGTCAGGTTAGGCGCTAGCCGTAACCCGACACACATACTTCGATTTGTCGGGTTACGCTGTCGCTAACCCGACGCAACAGAGGGATTTTATGAGGGGGCATGTCTTAACCATAAAAATACATACGTATCCAACAGTAAGTTCAAGGCTGCCCCAACCAGAATTCATCACCTAGTGGGGCATCAAAATCATCGGCAATATAAATTTTATTTTGATACTCACCCACGCTTCTTTTTGATAATTGCTGCTTCAACTGCTGTTTTCTTAAAAAGGCCACAAAATCGAAAACCTGTTTTTGTAGCTCTGGCGCTAAAACTTCAAACTCCTGCACTAATTGTTAAGTATTCATCATCCCATCCTATCTTGTAAGCTTATACACACTAATATCAACCCTACTCAATCTCTCGATAGCTTAATACCCATAAAAAAATGAGCTATTTTAACTGTTTACTTATGTGACCAATCTTATAACACTATCTGACTCAATTATAAGAGATTTTTGCGATGCAACGGAGTGGAATAGAAAATAATCGAATCTAATTCCTCGATTCCGTTTTACTTCATCGAGACTACTTGCTTGACTCTGATTATCAATTATCACAATCTGAACAATTCAATATTTCATGGTAAATATCTAGGTCGTAATCGGAAAAACAGCAAAAGATGACTTGCTCTATTTCAGGAGTATCTTTTAGTCTTGCAATAACAGTAGCAACAGCAATTGAAGCGGCTTCTTCAATTGGATAGCCATATACACCTGTACTGATAGATGGGAACGCAATAGTTTTACATTTATATTGCAGCATCAATTCTAATGGCTTCTCATAACAACTCTGAAGTAACAATGGCTCGCCACACTCTCCACCATCCCAGGTAGGGCCAACAGTATGAATTACGTATTTGGCGGGTAACTCATAACCAGCAGTTATTTTGGCATCACCAATATCGCAGCCATTTAATTTTTCACACTCTTCTAATAAGTTGGGGCCAGCAGCTCGATGAATTGCGCCATCAACTCCCCCTCCCCCTAATAGGCTTTCATTGGCAGCATTTACAATAACATCAACTTCTAGTGTTGTGATGTTGGCTTGAATAGCAATTATTCTTTTCTTCATGTGATTCGCGTTTTATTTACAGTGCTTATATTTTAACGTTAAACGATACATTCAGGACAATCAAATACCTCAGGGTCACAAATACCTCAGGGTCAGACCCC
>Ga0194037_1001243_pt1 | contig 18697 bp, 14 predicted proteins | sample JunL306m_MetaG_FD_148653 | JGI IMG/M metagenome (GOLD analysis project Ga0194037, IMG submission 148653) | Anoxic zone freshwater microbial communities from boreal shield lake in IISD Experimental Lakes Area, Ontario, Canada - Jun2016-L304-6m | ecosystem: Environmental > Aquatic > Freshwater >...
GATACACAGCCTGTTTTGGGATTACTGAACATTTGGGCAATTTTCATGATAGAATTTACGCCCAAAATAGTATTTGCATCCGAAAATATTACTACCGGAGTTTTCACAAATTTCATAGCACGATTCATGGCGGCTATTTTTCCATTGCGCTCCGGTTTGTGCAAAACTTCAATTTCAGGATAGTTTTTCAATAGAGTAGGAGTGTTGTCATCCGAACCATCTGTTACCCACATTTGATGCAGTTTAGCTTTTGGGTAGTTTAATTGTAGTGTGTTTTCTACTTTTTTAGCTACAAAATCCTGTTCGTTATAAGCTGCAATCAACAATGTAACTTCAGGAAGTTGCTCATCTGTAAGAATTACTTGTTTTTGCTTTTTAAATATTCGCTTTATACGAATCATCAAAAATAAAACGATTCCATAACCGAGGTAGGTATAAAAGACAATACCCAATAAAATCCAAAAAATAATTTCCAACCATTCCATAAGCATTCATTTTAAAGTAGTAATGTTTTGTTTTGTGATTTCTAAATATCAAAGTAACTTTTATGTAATTTGATGATTATAAGGAATTAAAGTTTTATTTTAAAGCTGATTTCAAATAATTCAATACTTTTTGCTGCTCCAATTCTACAATATTGGGTATGTGCGAAAAGTCAATCTTGAAGATGTTTTGGGAGGCTGAAATGCTTGAAAATTTTCTGTCCTCAAACTTCAATTTCGACAATAAAGTATCGATGCGCGATGACATGGGTGCGCTGCGTCCTTCACGGTCGAAAACCACAAAGGGCGACTGCATCAATGTCGAAAAAATGACCGCATGAAATGAATCAGTGCATACAATTTCTGCCGATCTAATGTAGTCTGTAAATTCGCCAGGATTGGCATCGTATCGTTCAACGTCTTCCAAACTAGCCATTTGCACTATTTCAAGTTGGTGTTTTGTGGCAAAATCTTTCAACCATTTCTTGCGTTTTGCCGAAACTACACCAATAAAATAAGTGAGTAAGTATTTTGTAGCTGGTTTCTTTACAGCTGGATGTGCTATCTTCAACCATTGCTCTTTGGTGAGCATTAAAGTTGGGTCAACAAGCACTTCTGATTCTCGTCCGGTTAGTTTTTTGATAATATCAGCTCCAGCTTGCTCACGAACGGATAAAAAAGCCATTTCAGAAATCCATTTTGTGTAAATGTCAGTATATTTCTCAGGAATGGATGAAACCCCAAAGCTTGGCGACAAAGCAATTCGTTTGTTTTGAGGTGCAAACTGAATAAAATCGAAAGCTGAACCTTTCCTAAGCGTTGGATTCCAAATTTGGTCACTTCCTACTGCAAAATAATCATATTGTTCTCCCAAATTTTTTGGAATGTTATTTTCTGAAACTACAAAATCGGTTTCATTGATGTATTGTTTCGTAAAAACTCGAAAAGACTTATCTTTGGCTTTTTGACAGGCAGTATATTTTCCATGACTCAATTTATCTTTGGCTTTCATTATAGCCTTGTCAATAAGTACAATAGGTGAAAGTTTGAGTGCATTTTTGATGCGCGTAATAGTGAATTGAACCCCACCTTCTATTTCCACTTTTGGTACATTCACTATCGTTTCCACATCAAAACCCAACGATTTCAAAACCTCTTGCGATGCGTAATTCTGTAACCTATTTCCATAGTTTACATAATCGGTAATGGTTATTATGCCTATCTTTTTCATTTTGTTGATGTTAGCTTAAAATCTCAATAAAATATCGCGAGTCTATTTTCTATCTCTAATTTTGTTCCTAATTTTGATGGCAAAATTCCGAAGTCCAGGGAAATATTTTCCACTTTTCATATTGTAAAATATGGATTCTGAGTCAAATATCATTTCAAAATTCTCTGTGCACAATACTGGTTTTTTTGTAATTCTATTTATTTCAACTGATTGACTTAGTGAGCTTTCAATGAATAAAATATATTGACTTTCCTTGTAAGTATTGGCTTTGTGTTCTCCGTGACTATTGGCTCTTTGTCGGGCTTCCTTGTTTGGCAAGTCCAACATTACCAGCTTATTATATTTTACATTGTTGTTTTTCAGCCAGGTTTCGGTTTGTGGGCGGAATTTTTCAAGTCTCGAAGTTACAATTGTGCCAATTTTGCTTCCGGGAATATACAATGGAGGAGCATTCAATATAAAATCAATGTATTTTGGTCCATCATCGTTTTGGTCTTCAGACGGGTCAACACACAAAACACCATCAATATCAAAGCATGCTTTTTCTAAAGTGGTATGATTGAATATATTCCACTGAAAATAACGTGGCAACGGAACAGCTTCAAAATAATAATCAACCATTTTTTCTTTACCTGGAATCACATAAATAGCGCAATAACTGATGGAGAATTCCGCACCGTAATCCTTCAAACTTTCCTTGCATTTCAGAATGGCCGACCCTGAGGCAATACTATCATCCACTACAAGTATTTTCTTAAAGTCTTTTATATCAAAGAATTGACCACGTGCTCCAGCTTTATAGATATGCCCGTTGAGGAACGAATTCAAATCGGTGTACGGTTTATTCAGGTAAAGTGCAAGTAAGTTGGCAGGCAACATACCACTGCGAGGAATGCCCACAATGAGGTCGAAATCGCGTGGAATAATACTTAAACGTTTCAGAATAATTTGATTTAAATTAGATATGTTCCTGTAATACATAATATTAGATTTTAGTTTGTGATTATTTTTTGTTTGATAAAAAAATAAATGTTGGTTACAAATACTCAACCGTAATTTCCTTTGCTGTTTTGCGTGGCGAAGATGCTATTGCAAATTTATCGGGAACGTAACCGCACGAAATGACCAATAATGGTACCTCATTTTCTGGAATATTGAGCAGTTTTCTGAGTTTTACATCCTTGTCATTGGATACACTCCAATTGAGCGAGCAAGCAGCTATTTTATTGAAATGCAGTGCGTTCAACAATGTCATGCAAAACATTCCACCGTTCAAATGATTTTCGTTTCGCTCGTGAATGTCTTTGGTAGTAGAAATTACAGAACTTATAACCAGCAGTGTTTCAGCTAAATGACCAAATCCGCGGTTGCCATTCTGAAGTTCTAAAATTCCGTTTTTCTTTGCGGCCGATTTCACAATGTACACCCGTGTAGGCTGCCGATTGCAAAACGAAGGCGATTTTTGAGCCAATTCAATGCAATCATGTAGCACTTCTACGGGAATAACTTCGGTGGTATAGTTTCGAACAGAATATCTTGATTTGCAAAATAAATCAAACGGACTATTCACATCTTTAAAGTAATCTTCTTTTGTGATTTGACATTGCTTCAAACCCTCTATTCCCTTGAATTTGTTTACAATAACTTCCAATTTTTCTTGAACATCAGCATCTAATTTGAACCCAATTTCTTTGTGGAAATCATGATATTCTCTCAATACTGAAACAGATTGTTTGAATTCCAAATCGTTTTTAGGTAAGTTCATACTATCATATTTCAAAACAGTATCACACAGACTGATAACTACTGGTTTCCCAAAACCAGGACGAGGAGTCGGCATAGTTAATCCTTTTTCCACTATATGGTAGGCAAGCGTTAAATCACGCTTCACTTTTTCGTCATCCGAGTTATTATACACCTTATCATAAACTCGTCTTTTTATATCATACATAACAGCTTTTTTAGCTGTTTGAAGATAATATAAATACATTAGTTTTTTGGGAATTAATCCTTTCAACTTCTTTTTTATCGCTTCCATCGTTGTGTGAAATTTTTCAGTAATATAATCTTAACTCTCAAATCTACAATTACTTGGTTTTCATCAGTTTAATTTTAATTCTATTGTATGGAACAGTTACTAATTCCTTTTCGTATTTATTTATTCCCAAATACCACATTGAAATTGCAAATACTATTGTGTAAATAAAAATACCTAATGCCAATAATTTAGCATCGTTTAAATTCATGTATAAAAACATCAAAACACCTACAATACTAGGAATAATTAAAGCAGGTGATATTTTAATTAACTCTTTGACGAAAAGTTTAATGTCTAAACCCACTTTTTTGTGATAATACCAATTCATCACAAAAACATTACCGATAACCAAAGCAATTGCTGTACCGGCAGCGGCTCCAATTCCACCATATAATTTCACTAATGGTATGGAAATTAAAACATTGCCAATTGCGATAAATAAATAAACCCACGACCTAAATTTATGCATGTTTTTTGCCCGTTGTATTTCAATACCTAAATTTTGCAAAAGGGGTAATGTCACCGGTACAATTAGCATCAATGCAATGCCGTAAGATTCATGATAATCATTTCCAGCCCAGAGTTTTATAAAACCAACACCGAAGAAAATTAATCCAGTAATAATCAAAGATAAAAGTATAAATTGTAATCTGCCCAATTTTGCAAATAACAAACTTAATTCTTTATTGTCATTGGTGCTCGAAACCATTGCATTTACTCTTGGAATAAAAACCCCCGATAAAGCGGTGGAAAAGGCCAAATAATAGGTGTTCAATTGCGCCGCCAAACTATAAGTTGCCACTGCAATAGTTCCTCTAAACCGCCCTACAATAAATCTGTCAACATTCCAATTTATCTGATTTACAACAAGATTCATGAAAATAAACGAAGAAAAAATAAATAATTCTCTCATCAGTGCAGAATCAAACTTCTTGAATTCAAAATTGATGTCAATTTTTTTGTAACAGTAAAATGCGTTGATAAATTCAATGCTAAAGTTGAGAATTGTTGTTACAATTGCCATTCCTACGGACGCATAACCCATTATTAACACTGGCAATATAAGTAGCGGGCTGGTAATTATTTTGACTATCTGTAGTGTCCGTTGAAAAACAAACTTTTCGTTGGCAGTAACATAAGAGTTAAAAACTATAGCCGGAAACGAAATGGCGATATTCACCACCATCACCACCATCAATATTTTTGCTGTAGATAGCTCTTGTACTGATAGTTGCGAGCCAAATATATTCTCTGTATTGAAAACTAAAATAACACCAGCAATGATAGAAACTATGCCCATCACAGAAAATATTGAAAGAAACATACCGTTAAGCTTGGCAATGTTCTCATAATCTTTATTTGCCTTATAACCAGAATAATACTTTATATATGCACTTCCAAAACCAAAACTCAAAAGTCCTAAATAACTTACTACCGAGGACACAAGGTTATAAAGTCCATACTCACTTTGCCCCAACAATCGCAACATTATTGGGGTGTAAACTATGGAAATGATGCTACCTAGCCCTATTAATAAATAGGACATTATTGCTCCGGCTTTTAATTGATTTACTTTCATTTCTTACTTAAATATTTTTTCAAATAAATTTTTCTAAAATCTTGCTAAAACTTTCTGTACGAGCTTCCCACGAATTTGATTTTGCAAAACCTATTCTTAGTTTGATTTTTTCTATTGAATCATTTTTTGTTTCTTCAACCAATTTTGTAATAAAATTTTCTTTATCCAATGATACACTCACAATTCCTTCAAATTCAGGCAAATCGGCAAATGCATTCATTACCAGCGGTACCCCAACAGCCAGATATTCATTGATTTTGAGTGGATAAATATTTCTATTTACCTCATTCACAAGATAAGGTATAATTCCAACATCGTAAGTTGCCAATAATTTTGGCACGTCATTTTGATTGATAGGCGGAAAAAACTTTACATTTTCGTATTTTTCCAACCGTTGTTTCACTTTTGCATTCATCAAATCGCCAGTAAATTCAAAGTCAAAATCGCTTAGTTTTAATATCGCATTTTCAACAGTGTCGATGTCAAACCGACCATCCAAACTGCCAATATAACCCACTTTTTTCCGTTTGTTTTCAAAAACTTCTGATTTTGCAAAAGGTTGGAACACTGGAAAGTCGACACCATTTTTTACCACATAGCTTTTATCATTCAATTTCTTTTTTTCTGAATTTAAATATTCGGAAGTTGTGATGATACCGTCTACTTTTTCAGAAAATCTATTTTCAAATTCAAAAATTCTTTTGCCAAAAAATCCCGATTCCACACCATCGTAACAATAATAAATGCTTGCTTTTTCACCCAGCTTTTTCAATGTTGTTAGTCCGTAAAATGGGTTGTAAGCTGTAATTACAATTGGATTTTCAAATCTTAGTTTTTTGATTGTTTTCTTTACTTTTTGTTTGTAAATGAATGTGTTGATTGAGAAAAGTAGATTGAAAAGTTTTTCGTTCTTCAAAAAATACAATGGTAATACTGGCGGCATAACCAAATCATATACTTTGCTACCTACATTAGTATCAATTATTTGCAAACTTTTTTCCAATCCCAACATCCGCTTCACTGGCGCATTTTGCTTGCCACGCAAAGTAGAAATTACATCTTTAATGCTAAAAGGATATTCTACGAACAAAACATTATTGTTTATTGCCAATCGCTCTAGTATTTGCACTGTCGATTTGGCATAATTTCCAAACCAACTTGTATTGGAAATACAGATAATATTTTCTCCTTTTATCATCGTATTATTTTTTCTTTTGGATATAAACTTCTTTGTACAGCTCCAGATTTTTTTCGGCCATGCGTTTCCACGAAAAATCTTTTGCACGTGCCATCCCTTTTTCACACAATTCGTTACAATAAGCTTGGTTGCTCAGAATCTTCTGTATGGCCTCCACTATTTGTTCAGGTTTCAAGGGGTCAACAATGGCAGCTGCATCCCCTGCAATTTCCGGCATCGACGATGTATTGGAAGTAATCACCGGCACTCCGCAAGCCATTCCTTCAAGTATAGGAATCCCAAAACTCTCGCGCAAAGATGGATACAGAAATACTTTACATTGGTTAATTATGGCGGGCATTTCTGCATTTGGCACATATCCCGTCATTACAATGTCTTTTCTTAAATCAGAGCAATTAATGTCTTTAAGTATTTGTTGAAGAGCATTTTCCTCAAAATCGAGCATTACCAATTTGTACTTTGTATCCGATTTTGTATTAAAATCAGCAAAAGCTTTCAATACATTTGGCGTATTTTTTTTGGGGTCAGTATTGCCCAAAAAGAACATAAAATTATCAGGAAGTTTATATTTTAATTTAGCTTGCGAAAGTGTTTTTAAATCATCGATTCTTTTAAAGTGTTCACCTACACCATTATAAATGGCCACCAAATTAGAACCTAACCCCATAAAGTTTTTGATTCGTTCTTTTTCAAAATTTGAAACAGTAACTACGCGAACCGATTTTCGTGCTATTGTAGGTACAACCCAACGACGATACATATTCCCAATTTTTTGATACCAAGTTCCACCTTTTTTAAATATACTTACGCTCTCAAGGTATATAATATCGTGCAAAATGGTGACCAATGGCACTTTACAAAAAATAGGGCCGGTGTTGCTTGTGCAATGTAATATGTCACAACCTTCTTTTTGAGCTGCTTTTGGCAAAGCAATTTGTTCCCAAGTAGGATATGGACCGCCCCCAAGTTCTATGATTTTGAAGTTTGAGGCTGTCGGAATACATGTGTTGTCAGCATCGGGTTTCACAAAAATAACATATTCGTTTTCTTTGTCAATAAGTTGAAGATTTTTAATCAATTCCAGTGCCACCATGTCCATGCCGTGTTTTTTTGTACGGTATAGTCTTTGTCCTTCAATGCCAATTTTCATAAGGTGAGTGATTTTTAGTGTTAAAGCATTATTTGAAAAAGTAGAAATCAAGAACCTGTTGTTATTTTAACTAGTTTTCTGTGGTGCCGTGTTGGGTATGAATGAATTTTTTATTTGCTCCTTTTAGTTTAAATAATGATGCAAACATCGACCAAAATGCTCTGGGCAAAGTCAGAAGTGCGGCAAAAGTTTGTTTGTTGTAAAATTGGGTGGGAATGCTCAGAATAAATGCCAAAACCACAGTTATGAATACAACTAACCAATAGATAAATGGGTACAATAAGATTGTGTTTTCAGGAAATAAAATGTTGATAATCAGTGATAAGAATGCGAGAATCCCTGTAAATCCAATCAGTAAAACCCGTGGAGGCGATATCATTTGATATACTTTATCGAAAAAGTCAATATTACCTTTGAAAACCAAATGTTGAAGCCCTGAAAAGAAGAATCGACCAAAATATACAAATTGAGCTGATAACCAGCGTTTGCGTTGATTTTCAAAAACTTCCACTTTCTGAACTTTTTCATCATATACCAACGCATCATCCAAAAATTCAATTTTCTTGCCGTCTCTCAAAAGCGTCAATTCCAATTCTTTATCAAAACCGCCAACGGCTTTAATCTCTAACATACGTTTTTTGAACATCCCATAGTTGAAAGCCATTCCAGAGCCTATTAAAGCTGACGAAAAGCCCAAAGTCCGATGACCTTTGCGGAAAATGTGATTGTTTAACTCTTCACTAATTGCATCAAGTATGGCCAGGGGCGTATTAGTGTTTTTTGCAACCCTATGTCCCTGAACAACTTCAAAGTTATTATCGAAAGCTGCATTCATTTTGGAGATAAAATCGTATGCCATAATGTTGTCGGCATCAAGTACCAAAGCCACATCATAGTTGTCACCCAGTTTTTCCATTGCTTGGTTAAGCGCTTTCGATTTTGTACTTACGTCGAATGAAACTTCTATCAGAATTATTGGCAGTAATTTTAGTTTTGCTAATGTTTCTGGTTGAAATGAATCAGCAATTATGACTACGTCAAAACTTTCTCGAGGATAATCTTGATTCAAGGCTTCTTGTGCTACTTCGCAAATTACGCTATCTTCTTTATAACCTGGAATTAGAACAGCAAATTTGCGGATGATATTTGTATCAACAACCTTTTTCTTCTTGGGATTCAGTTTGCCAGCAAGTGCAAAAATCAGAATGTATATTGCAGAAAAACCCAAATAAATTAGCAGAACTAATTCAATAATATTCAGTAGAATACGAAGAATTTCCATAACTGTAGAGTTGTGATTTAAAAAAAGAAGAAACTACTTTTACCAAAGGCTTTTATTAGATGGAAATAAAGTAAGATAAAAACATCCTTTATTTTTTCTGAATTGGATACAAAATACCGATTCTTGTCAATACTTTGTATCCAATGTTGCTTTTATAATTTGGTTATGCATATAATATAACAGCATAACATATATATTATGAGCTGTTTAGAAGTAAATTGGTTTTTTACCGATGCTATAATACTGGAACTTGTAATCTTGCAATTGTTCCATATCAAAAATGTTACGACCATCAAAAATAACTTTGTCATTCATTAATTTTTCCATCACTTTAAAGTTAGGAAGTCTAAACTCACTCCATTCAGTAACAACTGCCAACGCATCAGCACCAATAAGTGCTTCGTTCATATCTTTGCAATACTTAATTTTGTCGCCCAAAATTCTTTGAGTTTCATGCATTGCAATTGGGTCATAAGCATTGACTGTTACTCCGTTGTCTAATAGGCTCTTTATCAGGACTAATGATGGAGCTTCACGCATATCGTCCGTTTCTGGTTTAAATGAAAGTCCCCAAATGGCAATGGTTTTTCCATTCAACTTTCCTTCAAAATGCTTGTAGATTTTGTCAAACAGTACTGTTTTTTGGAAATCATTTGCATCTTCTACGGCTTGCAAGATATTCAAAGAATAATTGTAGCTTTTAGCAGTTTTGATTAACGCCTGTACATCTTTTGGGAAACATGAACCACCATAACCCACTCCAGGATAAAGAAATTTATAACCAATACGGGTATCAGAGCCAATTCCTTTGCGCACCAAATTGATATCAGCACCTACTATTTCGCAAAGATTTGCTACTTCGTTGATAAAACTAATTTTAGTTGCCAGCATTGCATTGGCCACATATTTAGTCATTTCCGAAGAGGTAATGTCCATTACAATAATAGGATGATTATTCAATACGAAAGGTTTATAAAGTCTTTTAAGTACTTTTTCTGCGGTTTCTGATTCCACTCCAATTACGATACGGTCAGGTTTCAAGAAATCGTCAACGGCATTGCCTTCTTTCAAAAACTCTGGGTTCGATGCCACATCAAACTCAACTTTCACACCTCTTTTGTCAAGTTCATCTTGTATGGCAGCTTTTACTTTTACAGCAGTTCCTACTGGAACGGTACTTTTAGTTACAACTACTGTATAATTGTCTAAATTTGAACCAATTTCGCGTGCTACAGCCAACACATATTTTAGGTCGGCACTGCCATCTTCATCTGGTGGTGTACCTACTGCAATGAAAATAGCATCACTTTCGTTAACAACATCCGAAAGCTTGGTCTTAAAAAACAATCTTTCTTTTTGTACGTTTCTTTTTACAAGGTCTTCTAAACCAGGTTCGTAAATAGGCATAATGCCATTGTTAAGACTGTCAATTTTACTTTGATTTGTGTCGATACAATTAACTACCGCCCCAGTCTCGGCTAAGCAGGCACCCGATACAAGTCCTACGTAACCTGTTCCAACAATTGAAATGTTCATAATGATTAAATTTTAAATGGTTGTATTTTCTATTGAAATGTTTGTAATTTTGTTGACTATGACATATTTAATCAAACGCTTAAAATATATACCTCAAAATCATATAAATTTGTTGGCAAATATATATAATATATATTTATCAGAATGTAGTAAATAAAAGTTTTTTATGTCGTTTTATTAGCTATTATCTACAGCTAATTAAGATATATTTTGAGAATATAAATGCTTGTAATTGCTTATGATAAGTATTAATTACTTCAAAATAAGCCTTTTAATTTTATTGTAAACTACTACTTCCAATAGGTAAGAAAATAGAAGCATAACAACAATATAAAGTCCGTACTCCAACACTTTATTATTTAAAAATCTCAGGTAAGTTGCCTCAATCACCAAATAATGATGAGAAATGTAGATTACGTAAGAAAATGAAGCTATGTATTTGAATTTATCAAAGAAGAAATTAAATCCAAACCAATTGAAATTTTTCCAAATAATTGAACCAAACATTACCATCAAGGCAAAAACAAAATGCCGAAGTTCAATAAATGGGTATGCAACAAGTGGATAGCTGTAAGTTTTTGTGAATGAATAATGAATATAAAGATTAATCGCAAGAATTGTTGTGATAGTTAATAATACATATGCATAAGGCATAATCAACGCTGTGTTAAATTTCTCTTTTTTTAAATAGGTGTCAGCAAATATCACCCCTATCCACCAAATTGCAAAGTACATAGCTAATCTGTTGACAATGAATGGATAAAATACATAACTTATGGCTGCTAATATTGTGATAATACTTACATACTTATTGAGTTTTGCACTTCTAATTTTAGTAATAAGGAAAAAGAATAACATATAAAACCACCATTCGTATGATAATGACCACAATACGCCATTTCCTAAATATGCTGGTACCAAAACGTTAGGCTTTTGTGAAATTACATCCTGAAGCATAAACAAGTTGCCCAACAAACTCTTCCATTCAGGATTGGCAAAGCCACCTTCAGTATAGCTTTTAATTGCATAACCCAGAATAAAAATAAAAATTAACGGTACATAAAGTCGTATGAAGCGTCGAATGAAATAATAATTGAAAGTTTTGTTTTTAGATTTTTCGTAGGTGAATTTAATAACAAACCCCGAAAGTACGAAAAATACAATCACAGCTTCTGGACCAAAACGGAATAGGAATCCAAGATTGATGCCAAATAAATAAAATTTTTGAGGTAGTACGTGAAAAAAAACAACGTACAGAGCTGCAAATCCACGTAATGCTTCTAGTTTTTCAAGTCGATTATTCATAAAAATAGTTTCTATTGCGTTATTCTTCTACTAAAACTAAACTTTTTTCTTTCAATAATTTTTCTTCTTCTTCTTTTTCCCATTCTGGCATCAAAGAAATTAATGCCATACTTGTAAATACAATAATAATATTGGGTAATTGACCTAAGCTAGAGGCAGTATAGGACGATACCATCAGACCATACATTCCACAGGTAAAAGCTATTGCAGTAAAAATATTTTTGGGCTTTTTTAATCTGAAAAAAATTAGAAACGTAGATTTCAATGCAAAGTAAAAAATCATGATTAAATAGAATGTGAGTCCTACAATTCCTTGCTCAGCCCATATTTGTATATAAAATCCATCAGTTGCAGTTTCTGCCAAAATTGTGCCCGGACTAAATCGTAATCCCCAATTTCCCGATGAACCAACACCACCACCAAAGGGACGGGTTCTAAGGTAGTCGGCAAATATTTTCCTATTATCCGATCTCACATCCATTGAAGCATTTTGTTCTCCAAAAGCACTTCTCATTCGTCGAATATCATAATTCCCTTGACCGATATTGGTGTATTTTAGAATAAAAAACACCACGAAAATAATAGTGCCAACGGTGACCATTATCTTTATTTTTTTTGTCAAAACAGTGTAAACCGCAAAGCCAACCAAAGGTACAGCAATAGCACTTCTTGTACCTGAGATCAACATGGCAAATATTGATAATAAACCAATGAGAAAATAAAAGTATTTTTTATTTTTCTTTATTTCATGAATGCCTAAAACAATGAACATTACTCCAAAGTAACCCATAGAACTTCCAAAAGTTCCTGCATCGGAATAGATTGAAAAAACACGTAACTGACCAAATAATATGTGAGTGCTTCTATTTCCTGGAACGTTGAGCCATGTTTGTTCCCATCTATCAACCCCCATATATTTCTGCCCAATTCCTTTGGCAATTGCAATGAGAGTAAACCATGCACAGGTTTGAATTAAAATATCAATATCTTTGGGTTTGTTAAATATGAGGTAGACCAATGGAACAGTCAGGAAAATATACAAAGCTTGTCCTCTCATGACATAAAACCAAGCCTCTCTACTTACTGCTTCAGGATTAAAAAGCTGCATAAATGTCATTACGTACCAAATAATAACAAAATAGCTATAATCTCTTCCAGCTTTTTTCCATTCCACTTTCTTGTTGAACTGGCTGAAAATTACTGCTAACCAAGTCATTACTAATAGACCATCGAGTGATAAACCAAGTGGTGCCGGAATATATCGGGATAAACCTATTGCAAAATAATTAGCAACTAATACAGAATAAAAACCCACTCTTGGATTTGAGAAGAACCAATATAAATAGAAAATTGGAATAGGAAGAATTAATAACGCAATACCAAAAATTAGATTGTCTTTCGAGAAAAAATACATCATCCCCAAAATGAGTACAATAAAAACAGAACTAACCGAAATTACCAGTATAGCATGTTTCAGTCTGTGATTATCGTATGTTGGGTTTATACTCATTATTCATTATTGTATGTAGACTAAAGTTCTATCCCACAATTCGTTTCAATAGTTTTTTTAGTGCTTTTCTTATAAAAGACCTCTTTTTTGGAATTTCACCATACATTTCCTCTAAGTTATCAGGTTCTGCTTTTGTAAGAATGGCATACAACCCATTAGGTACAGCTTTTATTAATTTCTCGAGTATAAAATTATCAGCCTCTGCCCACAATGCACTAGCATCGTATACAATAAAATTAGCTTTCACATCACTGATAATTACTGGATTATCAATACCGTTGCTAACGGGCGACATAACACTTATTACAAAATCAGCAACAATATTCTCTGCACTAATTAATTCGGCATAACTATCATATTGGTTGATTTTATCATGTAAATATATTGCGTCCAATTCAGTTTTACTTTCATTGTTTAAAGGTTTGGTCACATTACCTTCTTCAGTTATTTCAGGTTCGAAATTCAAAACTTTAACTGTGAAATTATGTCGTTCAATTTCTGCACTTAAATACTTAGCAATAAATAACTTGCCAGCATTGTCCCAGCTGCTAAAAATCTGTATCACAAATGGGCGAGGCGACTCCGATCCTAGTTGACGTATTTTCTCAAAAATCATTAATGCAGCACGTTGTTCAATAATATCGGTACTGATAAATTTCTTTTTATTCTCCGTACAGAATGCTCCAATCACAGGCAAACCAGTAAGTTGATGTAATAGCGATGGCGTTTTAATCCGCTTATCCATCAACTCAATAATAAATATTGCAAGTAAATAAAAAATAAGCGAAAATAGTATTGTTACTATTACATACAGATTTTTTTTAGAAGGTATGGCATTAATTGGGAATTCTGTATCGTCAAAAACTTTCATATTTGAGCGCATGTCAATGTTTTGCTCGTTTTGCCGAGCTATTCCCAAATCCTGCAAAATGCTTAGGTACTCTCGCTCGTACACATCTATTTCACGTTCTATACGTTTTATGGTTGCTCCAAGAGGTGCATAGCGCTTGAATTGCTTGTTAAATTCAATTTGTCGGTCTTTCATCGATTTGAAAAGTGCCGCATAATTTTCATTGTTTTTTACTGCTTCCAGCCATTCTCCAAGCATTTTTTGCGACTCAATACCCTGACTTTTATTCTCGAAAATATTTATCGAATCAATTTTACTTTCTAATTTGTTTTCAATGATTTTTCTATTAATTTTAAGATCTACAAGTTTATTTTTTTTGGCTGAGTTTTCGTCAATTTCAATCGCAGTTATTGCATTATTACACTCAACTAATTGTTGTCTAATTCGTAAAATTTCAGTGTTTCGCAAGTTTATTTTATAGCGTGTTTCAACATTGTGTTCTAATTTTGAAAGTACAGCCTGAGCTGCCTCATACTCCATTTTCACTTCCTGAAGGCGTACATCTATTTTTTCCTGTTGTGTCGTAACCTGTTTTGTTTGTTCGTAATAGTTAATTACTTCATTGTTAATATTGAAGTCTAGAAGTTTTTGTTCCGCATCGTTTAGCTTTACTGACGCATCTTTTAATTGACCTTCAAAATATGAAATTGCCGAATTTGATTGACTTAATTTCAATGCACTATATCGTTCGATGAAAATCTGAGTTGCAAACTTTACTGTATTATAGCATATTCCAGCATCCTCCGACTCGTAACTTATTTTTATCAAATCGCTGTTAGTCAGTCTTTCACTCTTAATATTTGATATGGCTTGTATGCTATAGTATTTATTATTAAAATTCATCAAGTGATAAATGTAATTTTTCTCATCCTCCTTAATGTAGCTTTTTAAATTTTTGTATGTTTTTTCGAAATTGCCTTTGACAACTAATTTTTTTACTTCATTTGGAACAGTTTTGTTCAGTTCGGCAAAAGCTTTTTTAGAAAGAAATTCTTTATTCGGTTTTGATAATATTAGATGTTGGGTGAGTAAATGCAATGAAATATCTTCGTACAACGAGTTCGATTTGAGTATGGTCATCAGGTTATTATACTCATTTTGCGTGGCAATATTATCTACCCGCATTACTTGTACTGCTAAACCATTGTTGGAGGTTACACCCGAATAAATGGTTGAAAATGTGCTATATTTTACAGGTAAATCTTTGGTTAAATAAAAAACTATTCCACCCGCCAAAAGTGGAATAAGCATAACATACAAAAATTTATTAGATATTATTTTAAGAAATTTGATGATGTTCATTTTTTATCTTTTTGAAGATTTGTTCCAGTAAGTAATTTCAACAAATAATACTCCGAATAATAATCATTTTTGGTCCCGTTAAAAGCATCCAATGCTTTAGTATAAGCATTAGACATGGCTGCAAATTCAGTTAGGCCAAGCATACCCGCTTTAACTTCACTTTTCCCTCTTAAAAAATCGAGTTGTGCATTTTGTAGATTACTTTGATGAGCATCTACTAGTTCAGACATATTTTTAAATTTAAAATACTCACTTATAATCAATTGAGAAATTTGTTTTTTAAGCTCCTCTTTTTTTAGTTCAAATTCTCGAATGTTGTGTTTTAGTGTTTTTTGCTCACTTTTATTGGTTGAGAAAAAAGATAATGGCAATTTCAATGTTAATCCCACAAAATAATTTAATTGTTGTTTTGCCGATTGAATTGCTACATCGGGTGTTGTACTTCCTGCTGTAGTTGATAATGAAACTTGATTGAATAAACCGTAGCGGGTATTGGCTTCAATTTGTAGATTTTCTAACCAAGCTTTTTTCTTAAGCTTGATTTCTTCTAACACTACATCAATCTGATTATCACTTACTTTTAGCAGTGGCGAGTTGTTTAATGCCGATTGGATACAAAATTCTAAATCAGGAATTACAAACTTCTCGAAAGCAATCTCTTTGTTTACACTATCATTCTTCGCTTGATTTTGAGCCAAAATAGAAAGTGAAAAAAAAACAAGGATATAAGAAAAAAGGATGCGAGTCATTTTTTAAACATTTTCGTGTTGAAGCATAGCAGGAATAGTTTTTAGCAGAATTTTCATATCATACCAAAACGAAAAATTTTCAGCATATTCAATATCAAGCTGTTTCCTGTCGTCGGCCGACATTACATTGGACCCACCTCGCTTGGTTACTTGCCATAATCCAGTCATTCCAGCGGGTGCCAAAAATCGTTTTGCCCATTGATCGGTAGTAATCAATTCAGCTTCGTAAAGTGGCAATGGTCTGTTTCCAACAATTGACATATCACCTTTTAGTACATTAATTAACTGGGGTAATTCATCTATACTCGTATTTCTTAATAAACGGCCTACCTTTGTGATTCGTGGATCATTTGCAACTTTGAAGAAAGCATTTTCCCTTTTTATGGCCTTTTGTTGTTTTATTTTCCCTTCGCGCACAAATCCGTTATCATCAATTAAAACTGGTCCACTTTCTTGCAAATTGTCAAATTCTCTTTCGTCACTTACCTCCTTAGTGTACTGATTATTCTTCATCATGCTATCTACTTTTTTATCAGCATCGGTATACATACTTCGGAATTTCAGAAAACCAAAAACATTGTAACCGCTTCCAACACGCGGAGATGCATAATAAACCTTTCCTTTTGATTCTAAGCGAATTAGTATGGCTATGACAATAAAAATAGGGAGCAAAAATAATAGAACTGTGCCCGAAAAAATAATGTCAAAAGTTCGTTTCCACTTTGGAAGTTTAAACGTATGAAGTACATCGGTTTTTTTTCCAGCAAGCGTATCGTAATGTTTTTTTATGAATTCAAATCTTTTGATAATGTCTTCTGGTTTCGACTCAAAATTAAATACATCATGAGCACCATTTTTAATGTAATCTGGTGAAAATGTGTTTTGATTTACTACAAATAAAACAACTTTGTTTTTTGAAAGACTTTCTTTGATATTATTTATCAAAATCAAATCATTACTTATTTCTGTTTCTTCATAAATGATCAAATCTAAATTGTCAATTGACTTTATTGCATCCAATAATTGATTGCTAAAAGAAAAAGTAATTAAACTACTGTTTTTGGCAATTTTGTCAACTAATGACCTGTTGCTCCCTATATATATTGCTTTGTAATTCATGAGATTAGATTTCTTATAGTACACTTTAAAATTGAAACATCCAAATACTAATGCATTTGCAAATAATTAAAAACTAATGGACAGTCAGTATTATTTGTTCTTTAGTAAGTTCTCGATTCTAGCAAGTAATTCAGCAGGATTATATGGCTTTTCTAAATAATCGCTTGCACCAAGGTTGATTAATTGAATTTTCTCATCACTTTTATCTATGCTAGATAGCACAATAACTGGGATGTTTTTAAATGCACCACTACTTTTTAGTTGTTCTACAAAACCTTTTCCTCCCAATTCTGGCATCATTAAGTCAGTTACAATTAAATCAGGCATATAACCATTTTGGAGAATTGAAAGTCCTTCAATTCCATTTTCTGCACTTTCTACATCATATTTGTTTGATAAAATAGATTTAGTCAATCTGCGGAACTCGCTTTTGTCATCGAGAATTAAAATTTTCTTTTTCATTGTACTTTTCTTTAATTGTTTTCGTTTGTGATTTTGAAAATATCTTCAGGAATTTATTTAATCAATTTTCTATTGATTTTGATTTATTATTCATCAAAAATAGATATTTTTTTTGATGTGAACACTATGTATTTGTATTATTTTTTGTATTATTTTTTTTGCCAAAAATAAAGTTGTAATTTAAAGTTTTATTCCTACTCTCATTACCTTTACGAGTTGTCAAAAAGAGATTTCTTTTGCGGTTTTTTGCTGCCTTTATTTAGTTTTATGTTGCTAAGTATTTTCAGTTTGATTTTACATTTTCAAAAATGTTTTTTCGAAATGCTTCCTTCTGATTTTCAATCTCACATTTGACAATTAATAAAAATGCTTAATGTCAGGTATGCAAACTTAGTTGCATACCTGACATCTTTCATTCTATTTCAGCTTTGATTTATACGTTTGTGATACAAACTGTCATTTATTATTTCGTAAAAATTAATTTGGAATCTCTATAACCGGCTTTATTTGTATACCAGTCTGTGTTTGTTGCTCCTCTGCTTGTTGCCCAGCTATTGAATTTCAAGAATGCTTTGGTAATATCTTGTTCCTCCATTGGATAATCAAACTTAACTGGAATGTTTATTGCCCAAGGTAAGTATTTGTCTGAAGTGTAGTACTTTCCAATAGAAGGATTTGAATTGTCATCGTGTGTACCCAGTAAACTCATATCAGCTAAAGTTGTTGGTGCCGAACCTGACAAATGCACTTCTTTTCCTCTTAAATACTCATCTGCTTTATTAATTATGATAAATGGATTGTAAGGAGCTGCTCCAAATGCAGTTGGATCTATTGGGGTTGCAAA
>Ga0194037_1001244_pt1 | contig 18677 bp, 10 predicted proteins | sample JunL306m_MetaG_FD_148653 | JGI IMG/M metagenome (GOLD analysis project Ga0194037, IMG submission 148653) | Anoxic zone freshwater microbial communities from boreal shield lake in IISD Experimental Lakes Area, Ontario, Canada - Jun2016-L304-6m | ecosystem: Environmental > Aquatic > Freshwater >...
CTAGCAGCTATCAGCAATATCAATAAACTAAAGTAACTCAAGCAAAGTAAAAATCTCTCGCTGATTATTTAAGCTATCAACTCATACAATCAACTACTTATCAAAATTCCTAGCCTATATCACCGCACATAATCTTATACAGCCTACGCTCTGGCATAATTCATGCATAATTGTTTAGCAAGATTTAAAACAAAACAATGCCGAGGTTAACGAATAACAACATGGCTCATAATCAACCTACTCCACAAACAGCGTCTGATAGCTTAACAACTGCTGAGTTTAATTTAGATGCCTGCATAGAGCATATTGCTCACTGGTTACCAGCCCAAGGTCCTATTAAAGACTTTATCCACCACAACACCTTACACGCCTTTCAGCACCACCCTTTTCATGAAGGCGTCGCCATTGCAGCCAAACTATTCGGTGCTCGTAGTTATTTGCCGTTATCAGATTATCAAAAACTATACTCAGAAGGACGTATCAATAATGACGCGATTAGCTGGGCGCTAAACCATGCCGACTGTAACGCTAACGAACAAGATCAACTACACAAGACCTTATTCGAAAAAGATAATATCGGCCACTATCCGCCTATGTCGCTGACTAATAATGGCATACGCAACGCTTGGCTAACTCAGCTAGAGGTTGATCTTAATTCCCATGTTCATCCGATTTTATTTCGCTTGCTCAGTAACTATCTTGATCAAGGCATTAGTCGCTGGAGCTTACCCAATGATAACGAATCATTCTGGGATTGTATTGTCCGCTTAGCCAGAAATAGTTTAATACCGCTATATCCGCTTAATGAGCCACAAGTACAAGACCAACTCATACAAACACCAGAAGAAGTCATTGGCCATTGCCTGAAAAAAATAGTCGGCGACACAGAGCTTTATGAACAATATCTCGTAGAAATGTTGCTAGCTCACCCAGGCTGGTCAGGCATGGTGAGCGTCATAGAACAAAACCCCAAAGCCTTACTCGCAAGACGCGACATCTCGCTCAAACAATTAATCGCCATAGAGTTATTGATGGAATGGGCATCTTTACTTAAGAAAAAAGGTCCTCATTTTGCTTGTGTTGCTCAGTTGCCGCACCCAAAAGGTACGCCTTTACTAAAAGAGGGTGCGCTTAGCCCTAAAGTGCCTTTACGCTTAAAAGTCTGGCATGAAGCCATGGAATGGTCTTTACATAGCGAACTATTGTTAGCCTTAAAACCAAGTAGCTCACAATCTAATCCGACGACACCGGCTGCCCAAGCCTTATTTTGTATCGATGATCGCGAATGTTCTTTAAGACGTAACTTAGAGGAAGTCTATCCTCAAGTAGAAACCTTTGGTGCAGCCGGCTTTTTCGGCATTGATTTCTTTTACCAAGGCTTAGATGATGCTTATCCAGTCGCTCAATGTCCCAATATCATCACGCCCAAGCATTTAGTTAAAGAATCAAGCAATGATGCACCAACAACCAAATTCAGCAAAACTCGTCATGGTCACTTTACCGGTCATACTTTATTTAGAGGCTGGTTATACACACAAACCTTAGGTTTGGGTTTTGCGGCTCGCATGGCTTGGGATGTATTTCGACCAGGTGCAAAATTACCTAACGTTCGCGCCTTGAGCGAAATTGACGCTCACTCGCAATTACATTTATTAAGAGAATCTGACCTACCTAATGAAGACGGCCATTTACTGGGGTTTTCGCTCACCGAAATGGCCGATCGTTTAAGCGGCTTATTGCGTAATATTGGCCTAACCAAAAACTTTGCGCCTTTAGTAGTGGTAGTCGCTCACGGCTCAAGCAGCGTAAATAATCCTCACTTCGCGGCTTATGATTGCGGTGCTTGTTCTGGAAAACCCGGAGCACCGAATGCCAGAGCCTTTGCTTGGATGGCCAACAATGAACAGGTACGCAACATATTGCGAGAACGCGGCATTGATATTCCTGACAGCACCCGTTTTATAGCAGCTATGCATAATACTAGCCGTGATGAAATTACTTATTTTGATAGTCATTTATTAGAACAACACCCTGCCACTGGCTTTGCGGCTTTTCAAACCTTCATGACCGAAGCCTTAGAGCGAAATGCAGCAGAACGTTGTCGCTGGTTTGAATTAGCGCCCATTCAGCAAAGCAATAAAATTGCTCATACTCATGTCAAAGAACGCACCACATCGATCTTTGAGCCACGTCCAGAATACAATCACTCTAACAATTTATACGCTATCGTTGGAAGACGGCAATTAACGCGCGATTTATTCATGGATAGACGCGCCTTTTTGCATTCTTATGATCCCAACACCGATAGTCAAGGTGAGGTCATGGCACGTATTTTATCCGCGGTCATTCCTGTGTGCGGCGGCATTAATTTAGAATACTTATTTTCGCGCATCGATAACTCTGTTTATGGCGCAGGTACTAAACTGCCACACAATGTCATCGGTCTATTAGGAGTTGCAAACGGTGTAGAAGGTGATTTACGCACCGGCTTGCCGCAACAGATGATCGAAGTTCATCAACCCGCTAGGTTACTGATTGTAGTCGAACAATCGACCAATGTTATGGACAAAGCCATTGCTAGAATAAATGCGCTTAAAGAATGGTTAGATAACGAATGGGTTAGATTAGTGGCCTGCCATCCTGATAGCCATCAGCAGTTTTTATATTCAGCTCAGGGCTGGGAAGCGATTAACCTCAATAGCGATACTGTAGTACCGTCTTCAGAATTATCTGCAACTATTTTGGCTGGTCAAACTAAAACCATACCCGTCCATCAATTGAATCGGAGCCCCGCATGAACGGTTTAATCTTAACCAGCTTAGCCTTGCCTTTGCTGGGCTTTTTCTTGATATTCTTATCGGATCACAAGGAACAACGCATCGCTCGCATTAGCTTTTGGTGTACCCATGCCATGGGCTTAAGTTTAGTCGGTCTATTACTAACCTGGGCCAACGCCGGCTTCCCTAACCATGAATACCCTTGGTTCACCTTGTATGAAACTAGCGACTATCGCTTTCCAATTTTATTTTATTTGGACAAAGTAGGCGCCGTTTATCTATTTTGCATCTGGGCCATATTCTCCATTATCGTCAAATATTGCAGAGTCTATTTACACCGTGAAGAAGGCTATCAGCGCTTCTTTATGACTATTTTTAGTTTTGTGTTTGGTCTAAATGTCGTGATCTTATCTGGCTCTATTGACATATTATTTGCAGGCTGGGAAATAGTCGGTATCTCTTCGTTTTTGTTGATTGCTTTTTATAGGCATCGCGTACAACCGATACGAAATGCCTTACGTGCTTATACTATTTATCGCTTCTGTGACATCGGCTTATTATTAGGTGCATGGCTATGCCATCTGTTATTCCACGAAAACCAACGCTTTAGCCAATTTGCTGAGTTATTTAGCAATCCTGCAGTACCTCCAGCCGATTATGCGGCCTTATTATTAATATCAATACTTATTTTGATTGCGGCTATGGGAAAATCTGCGCAATTTCCATTCTGTTTTTGGTTACCCAGAGCCATGGAAGGACCTACGCCCTCCAGTGCCATTTTTTATGGGGCTTTGTCGGTGCATTTGGGGGTGTTTTTATTACTGAGAACGCTACCAATCTGGTCATACTATTATTTGCCGCGCTTTATCATGCTTATCATCGGCTTATTGACGGTCATCGTAGCCAGTATTTCTGAAAAAACTCAATCTAATATTAAAGGTCAGATTGCTTATGCCTCGATTACTCAAGTAGGCTTTATGTTTATGGAATTAGCACTAGGTTTAGAATATTTAGTACTCGTGCATTTCTTTGGCAACGCCTTTTTACGCTGCTATCAACTACTAGTCTCACCTTCTATCGTAGTACACTTACTGCGCGTAGAAAGTGCGACCGATGCCGACTTTAACATTACAAAAAGCTCGATATTTGAATCTTTACCAGCCTCCTTACGCAACATCTTGCCTGAAGTTTTACAAAACACCCTGTATGTATTCTCTTTACAAGAAGGTCATTTAGAGATGCTAGTTCGCGGGGCATTATGGTCGCCACTCAAGAGATTAGGCTCAAACATTAACCGTAGACCTATAACCATCAAATTACTTTACGGCATAGCATGCCTTGCCGTGGTTGAAAGCTTATTAATGAGCTTTGGTTTAGATCAAGACTATGTTGCCTTACCGCTTTCGATGCTTATGGTACTCAGCTCATTAAGCGCTTTCAGTGAAAAACGTAACCCTTACAAAGTATGGAATGCAATCGGAATTAGCTCAATATTAGCCGGAGTTGCGGTGTGTTTTTTAAACCCAGACGCCTGGGCTGATATCATAGTTTTTGCCAGCGGCATCATACCTGCTTGGACTTTAGGCATTATAGTGCTATCAAAATTACTTAAAAACATTGTCTTTGCTGACAGCCCTTTTACTTATAGAGCTTTTGCAGAAACCCAGCCCACACTTTCGGTGTTATTATTTATTAGCTTTTTAGGCTTGGTTGGCTTCCCTATTTCACCCGCATTCTTAGGTGAAGATTTACTACTCTCAGATGCCAGTGATGTTGGCCCTTGGTTTGCACTACCGTTGACCATTACTTTTGTCATTAACGGCATCGCGGCGGCAAGGGTATTTTTACGTTTATGTATGGGTAGACCGACCGAACTAAGCGATAGCAAACGTTAATTACCTAAGCTTTCATACCTACCTCACCTAAGCATGATCTAGCTGTTTTCTTAGACGCTAGATCATGCTTCCTGTCTTTATTTATTTAACTCCAACTCAGCACTAAGCGTCCGATTCATTATCGCCAAGCTGAGGCTCAGGACTCCAAACCAACAATTATCTGCTCGAACTTCGGTTGATAGCCAAAAATTGAAGTGGATTAGTTACTGCCTTAATGTATTGAATGAAAGGCATACCAAGTTTTCTATTGAGTACCCAACAACCTTAAAGCCCAATATTGAGTCATTCTAAATTTTTAACATTCTCTCAAAGACGAGCCTTCAAATAGAATTATTGCACCATCATAGAGCAGCAACACCCATTTATAGTGCAAATTCAGAGTTAAAGTCGCAAATCTTTAACATCACAAGCTTCATAGAAACACATCAAAACCATCAATATTTTCATATTGATAGTTGATTAACAATCTTAATGAGATATTCCTTAATCCTGTAAGCAATAGCCATATCCCTTTGTAATCTTTTTAAATGCATAAAGCCCTTTATGGCATTTATTTTGCATAAATAAAACATACTATATTACTAAGGATCATTATGAAACACTTAACGGCTATTCAAAAATCAAAGGATATCTCTTATTTATCTCGCTTCATGGACAGCCTTCATACTGATCAGGCTAAGCTACGCGAAATTCAAAGTGTTTATGATAATTTAACGTTATTAGGTCAACTTCTTTGTGCTGGTACTGACATTACCAGTATGCGTAACGACTTTAATACTTTAGCAGAAACATTAATCAATCAATTAGCCCTTGAACTTCGTAAAAAAGCCATACTGAGTCTAGGCTATAAAGCCCGTGTTGCCATTGATATACTGGTTAGGAATTTATTTGAGCGTACAGCAGATATAGGCTTCCTTTCTACTGACAATGACATTCGTGCCTTTGCCGAAGCGATGACACTTAAATCGCCTTCAATAAACAGCCTCAATATTGACTTAATCACTAGACGGTTCGATGAATATGTTAAAAAATATTCGGTATACCAAAATATTATCTTACTTTCTCCTGATGGCACAGTGCTCGCACAATTAGATAACAAAAACCAAGTAACCGCTTCAACTGACGCTCTAATTCAAGAGACCCTAACGACCCAACAAGCTTATGTAGAAACCTTTAGAAGCACAGATTTGCAGCCTAAAGTAAAATCATCTCTCATTTATTCCTATAGAGTCATGTCAGAAGATGAAACTCAAGTAGTCGGTGTGCTCTGCCTTTGCTTTCGTTTTCAGGATGAATGTCAGCGAATTTTCAGCAACCTGATTGCAGATGATGACTGGACCGTCATCACTATCTTAGATCCAAGAGGCTATGTGATTGCCAGTAGCGATGAATATCAATTCCCAATCGCTGCTAAACTTGAAACGGTAATCAAAGATGATTGTAAGATTGTTCGTTTTGGTGGGCGCGAATACTTGGCAACCTCAACCATCTCTTCAGGATATCAAGGTTACTTGGGGCCAGGCTGGCTAGGCCATGCCTTATCACCGCTGAATCATGCTTTTGAAATGGCTGCCGCTCTTGAATTAGAACGCGTACCCAAAACACTTTTAAAATGCGTGCTAGAGACATCAACTTTGTTTAGTGAAGAATCTCGAAATATCCCTATCAAAGCCTCAACTATTCAGCGTGAATTAAATAGAGCGGTATGGAATGGCAATTTATCCATCTCTCGTAACACGCTTGCGGTGAACGCCTCATTTGCAAAAGTTTTATTATGGGAAATTAGAAATACTGGCATTAGTACCAGCCAGGTCTTTAGTGATTCCACTAACAATCTCTATGAAACCATGATTTCTTCTGCGCTCTATAACTGCGGCACCCAATCTGCCTTAGCTATTGATATTCTGGATCGCAATCTTTATGAACGCGCCAATGATTGCCGTTGGTGGGCATTAAATAGTGTCTTTAGAGCAGAACTAGCTAAAGGCTCATCAAGTGATGAAGGACAGCAACAACGACTCACTGAAATACTTCGTAGGATTAACAACCTATATACTGTCTACAGTAATTTATTAATCTTTGATAAAAATGCCTGCGTACTAGCGGTATCAAACCCTACTTATACGTATTTAGTTGGTGAAAACCTTCAAGGTAATTGGGTGCGCCAAACACTGGGGCTAGCCGATACTCAAAACTACTGCGTATCGCCTTTTACAGCCTCTACACTCTATGATAATCAGCCAGCTTATATCTATTCAGCGGCTATTCGTCAGCCAGATGGCAATAATCCTATTGGTGGTATCGCCATCGTTTTTGATACGCAACCTCAACTTGAAACCATGCTCAACGAAACCCTACCTCGCAAAGAGGATGGCTCAGTGGTCGATGGTACCTTTGCCGTATATGCGGATCAAACAGGCCGTATTATTTCCAGCACCCACCCTGACTACCAAATTGATCAAGTACTGGAACTCAGTCGAGAATTTTTTGAATTAGAGCCTGCTGAAGGCTGTACCAATATTGTCAGCTTGAAGGGTCGTTATTATTCTGTTGGTTCTTGTATGTCAGCAGGTTATCGAGAATATAAAGGGCCCGATGATTTATATCGCAACGACATACTGGCTTTAGTCATGACACCACTTTCAGATCATATTATCAATGCTGAACAATTGAATACCAACAAGACTAGACTGTCAGAAAGCTATGCTGCACGTCAAACAGGACTAGTTAATTCTGTAGAAATTGCTTCTTTTTATATATGCAAAGGCTGGTACGGTATCCGTTCTAATTGTGTACTAGAAAGTGTTGATACCACAAACATAGTTGAATTACCTAGCATGCCAGAATACGTTCGAGGCTATTTAATTTATGCTGATCAAAGCATCCCAGTATTCGATTTAAATGGCTTATTACAACGCGATAATAAGCCGAGTGACTCCAAGCAAATTATTGTTGTTAGCGTAACAAACTCCAATAATCGCTATGGGATTTTAATTGATGAGCTTGGTGAAATACCAGAAATAGCTCTCTCAAATATTGAAGCCATCCCTGATTTAGGAGGAAATAAATCAGTGGTAGAGGGTCTAGTTAAACCTAAGACTGACTCAGTCAATGAGCCTATTTTAGTTATTTTATCGACTGACCGTTTGTTAGACATATTACCCAATTGTATGATGGATAAATTGAGTTTAGAGGAATATTTATTTGACCCATCATGATATTTTATTTAGCTGCATTTCACAGTTAGCATAGTTTATTAATCGTTAAATAGAGGTCTTGGATTACTAAACACATTCAACTTTTGTAGGCCGGAATAAAACCACCCAAGAGTAGCGCGTGATGGCGTTTCTGGCACAGGAGCAGTTATTATGCCTGAAACGCTTTACTCGCTTACGATAGAAAAGTCTTATTACGGCCTACAGCTGCTAAATGGCTTGAATCCATTGGTTTAGGCACTTAGAATACAACATTAATTAAGATACCAAATCCGATAAAATCATTTATGCCAAGCATTATCCTCTGTGTCGATGACGACAGAACTATTCTTACAGCGATGCGAAATCTGCTAGTTTCAACCCTTGGTAAAACCTGCCGTATCGAGATTGCCGAGAGTGCCCTAGAGGCACTCGAGATTTGCGAAGAACTTGCCAATGAAGGCAATGAACCTAAAATAGTCATCTCTGACTTCATCATGCCAGGTATGCGCGGCGACGAGTTGCTCGTGCGTCTGCACATGAAATACCCTAATATGATCAAAATCATGCTAACAGGACAGGGGGATTTTTCAGCAGTGATAAGAGTCATCAACGAGGCCAATCTCTATCGTTTTATCGACAAACCTTTCAAAAATGCTGATCTTGTCCTCACCGCAAAAACAGCCATTGAAGCAAGAACCAGCGTGACCATACTAAATGAGAAGATAAACAATCTCGAGGTTCGGATTGATAAACTTGAATCTAAGTAAATTTCATTGGTTACTTAAAAAGAAAAGATTACCGCTATATCAATAACATAAAGAAACCACTGATATTTTTTATTCGGCTAAAGCAACAATTATCTCAAATTGAAGCTATGCAATAATCGTTGCTTACACCTATTAACAATGCAACGCATTAGCAGGAAAAACCACCGAAAGAACATGCGTATTCGGACTTTAGTTAAATTTTGCGATAAAATAATATGTAACTAATTTATTTCAAGAGATAATTCGAATGTTTTATTGGATATATGATATTCCTAATGAATTTTTGGCTGGCCTGATATGCTTAACCTGTGTGCTTTATACATGGAGTGGCATTCTAATCTTAAGGCCATGTATATTTAAGTGGCTAGGCCCTGAACCAGGGAAAAACGAATTTGTTACTGGTTTTCTATCGGCTTATGGTGTCTTCTACGGACTGATGCTTGGATTAATTGCTGTCGCCACATACCAAAACTATTGTGATGTGGGTGATAGAATAGAAAAAGAAGTGGCAAATATTACTGCACTATATCGGGATGTCTCCAGCTATCCAGAACCAGAGCGTAGCAATTTTCAAAACAAACTACGCGAATACATGAACCATATAATTGACGATGGATGGACTGCCAACAAAAACGGAAACATTTCTCCAAAAGGCATGTTACATACCTCATCTTTGCAAAAAGACTTATTTGCATACCAACCACAAACAAAATCCAATGAAATATTACATGTCGAGACCATACAACAATTTAACCGCTTCATACTTGCCAGATCATCCCGACTGCAAAGTGTAACCACCGGTTTGCCTGATATACTCTGGTATGTAGTTGTAATAGGTGCAATGCTCAATCTATCCTTTATCTGGATGTTTTCTATCGACAGAGTCTCTATTCATTTAATTTTATCGGGTATTCTTTCGCTATTTATCGGACTGATGTTATTTTTTCTTGCTGCTATGGACAACCCTTATCGAGGAGTTGACGGGATTACGCCGGATGCTTACCAAGGAGTTTTAAAAAGACTCATGACTCCAATCCCCTGACACACAACAGTCATGCTATGACAAATGCTGGATTATAAAACTAAGCTTTCATCCTTATAAACCTGCATTAAGTGTCTCATCTTTCATCTGTGATTCACATCCGACTACTCGCTATTAATCGAGAGCATTTACTCAGCATAACTTCCTACTAATGCAAACCTTATTAGGAAGACTTATTAGCGTCTAAATATGCTTAAGTTATTTCACTATCCTAACTTAGTTGTAAATTACCACAGGTTGACCTTCAGCGGCTATCAACTCACCGATGACATAAACCGTTTCACCTAAAGTTTGTAGCGTTGCTAGGGTTTCGGCTTCATCTTCTGCAGCTACACAAACAATCATGCCTATACCACAATTAAACGTGGTCAGCATATCTGCCAAGCTAACATTGCCTTGTTCTTGTAACCAGACAAAAACATCAGGTAAAGCCCATGAGGATAAATCAATCACTGCATTAATACCTGTGGGCAATACGCGCGGTAAATTTTCTGTTAAACCACCACCGGTAATATGCGCAAAGGCATGGACGGGAACTTTTTCTAATAAAGCTAATAAGGATTTAACATAAATTTTAGTCGGCGTTAATAAAGTCTCGCCCAAAGTTTGACCGTTAAAATCATCACTGAGTTTAGCCAGACTATGTTCTATGATCTTACGGACTAGAGAATAGCCATTTGAATGAGGGCCTGAAGAGGCTATACCTATCAGTTTATCGCCAACTTGTACTTTGCTGCCATCTAGGACTTTAGTTTTTTCTACAATACCGACACAAAAACCAGCTAAATCATATTCACCATCAGCATACATGCCCGGCATTTCTGCAGTTTCACCACCGACTAAAGCAGCACCCGCTAATTCACAGCCTTTACCTATTCCTTCGATCACCGCTGCCGCCGTCTCAACGTCTAAATGACCGGTGGCGAAATAATCCAGAAAGAATAAAGGCTCAGCACCTTGCACAATAATGTCATTAACGCACATGGCGACTAAATCAATACCTACGGTATTATGTATGCCTAAATCGATGGCTAGCTTTAACTTTGTACCAACACCATCAGTACCTGAAACTAAAATGGGTTGCTTATAACGATCTAAGGGTAATTCGAACATTGAACCGAATCCACCTAAGCCGGCCATAACGCCTGCGGTTCTTGTTCTTGCGGCAATTGGCTTGATGCGCTCAACTAATTCATTACCTGCGGCAATATCAACGCCGGCACTTTTATAATTTAAGCTATCTGGTTTTTGTGCGCTCAATGTCTTGGTCTCTTTAAAGTTTAAACTGTTAATATTGTACAAGACCTAAGTACTTTTGTCTGGCGTATGTGTATAAAGCTAACTATTATCGTTACCACGCTATGCACTAGTTGTTATACATAACTTTTGCAGCGCAACTCTTTTCCACGTTGATTACCTTGAAACACAATAAGAACAGGTGGCGTTTCTGGCATTCAAACAGTATCTATGCCGGAAACGCTTTACTCGCTTACGCTCGAAAAGCTTTATTCCGGCCTACAAATGCTCTTAACCAACAATCATTGCCTTGAAACACTGTTAGGGCGGTAGCGACCTGAACCAACATTACTATCGCCACTTAAATCCTCAAATTTTTACATCGATCACTGAAGAACGTATATGGATATCTTGCTGAGGAAAAGGAATTTCTATTTTATGTTCTCGCAAGGCTATTTCAAGGCGTCTATAAATTTCATGAGTAACAGGCATTCTATTAATAACTTCCTTAACAAAAACCCGTATAGAGAAATTAAGTGAGTTATCACCAAAACCAACCATTAATACACAAGGCTCTGGATCTGCTAATACTAATGGCATAGATATGACGGTGTCTAACATAATTTTAAGAGCAAAATCGACATCAGAACCATAAGCAATACCCACAGGAATCACCACTCGGGTAATGTCATCAGAGAGACTCCAATTAACCAACTGGCTAGTAATAAAGGTTTTGTTAGGCACGACATGCTCTTTTTGATCGGCATCGATCAGGGTAGTCGCACGCATTTGTATACGACTGACCATACCCGTAATATCACCAATAGTGACTGTATCATTGACTCTTATGGGTCTCTCGAACAACAAAATAATCCCTGACACTAAGTTAGCAAATATTTCTTGCAGACCAAAACCTAAACCGACACTGAGTGCCGCTACCAACCACTGCACTTGCGCCCAACTACCACCCAGCTCGTAAGCAACACTAATAAAACCTATGGTTATTAATATATATTTTGCTAATTGATTAACCGCATAACGCCCGCCGGCTTCTATAGAGATACGCCTAAATACTATCAGCTCCATCAAGCCCGGAAAATTACGCACTGAAACCACAGTAATAAATAAATATAGTCCTGCCAACATCAGATTAATGATGGTGATAGGCTCATAACTTTCTTGATTATCGATATTAACCTTATGCTGCCAGAGTTCGATATGCTCTAAAAAGGAAAAAGCTGGAAGAATATTCTTCCAGATCATCCAAAAACCAATGGTTAAGGTGAGTCCAATAAAAACATTTAGTAAACGTATGGTTTGAGCATTTATTTTCGGAATATCGAGCAACTGTTCATCAACTGGCAATATGGGTTCATCGCTAGCAGCGCTATGGTGCTTTTGCGACAACAAAGCCGCTTTACGTTTATTCTGAGTATTCTTAAGCGCCAACTGCCGATTAATTAAGCTCAACCATCTAAAAACTAAGGCATGAATAATAATGACAACAAAAACTAAACGTAAGCTGATAATGAATTTTTGTTCTAATTCCAAGGCGCTTAAGTAATAACCTGCCGCAGCAAAGCCAATAATCACTAACGGTAGAGCTATGATCGTTGGATACCAGACATAACGAAATTTTCTTAGTCTGCCCTCAGGATGATGAGCCATGACAGTCGATAAAATACCACTACTAGGTTTTAACAGCACGCCGAAAAACACGGTAATCGCTAACAGTAAAAGAATTAACGCCAAGCGACCTATACTATCACTATGCACTGAAAACCTTGACGCTTGCGTACTGGTCATAATAAAAACAGCAGGGATAGCTATGAAACGTATCCAAGACAGTTGTTTACGAAGCAAAGTTACGGTGAGTTTTTGCCATTGAAAATGCCTACGAGCAATACCCTGCTCTGCAAATAAATGATAGAAGAACTGTAAAAAAATAATTGGAGCAGCAATACTCTGCAAGCCTTCACCGATGGCCTTACTAAAATCACTAACATGCAGACTATCACTCAAAAACCAACCTAAATAATAGCTCAGCATCGGTATGGGTAGAACCAATATCAAGGTATAGGCTAAAGCTTGCAAGGTGTAGTTAAAGTTATCGGTAGATAACTTCCCTACTTTAACCGCAATATTAACCAGCTGTTTTTTGGCCTGCTTTTCATAAAGCATCAGCAACACTAAACTAAAAACACCAAACGCTATCAAAAAGGGACTATGTTGCACCATTCTAGAGGTATCTTTAACTAAAGACATCCAATTAGCCGGTGACAATAACCACTGGGTCGAATGAAAAAGACTGGCAATATAGTGAATATTGATAGGGTCTGAACTTTTGACCCATAATAGGTTTTCATCAAGATACAAGGCAAATTTATTTGCGATAACTGAGATTTGCTGCCTAGAAAAATCGAAGTCACCAAGCGTACGTAAATAAGTGCTGTAATCGACTGATAATTTATTTAATAAATCCTCCTGACTATTTAGCAAGACACGTAATTCCGCCTGTATCATCATGCGTTGCTCTGGAGGCAATTGATGATCAACTTGTAGATCCATGATTTCTTTAAGCTTGGCATCTATATCTGACAACTGCTTCAATTCGTCTTCAATTTTAAATTGCTCTAAACTGGTGACAGCCGTCTCCTCTTGAATGATTTCTGATTGCAACTTAAATTGATCTTGGCTAGTGATATTGCGACGTTGTTCACGCAAAATCTTACCCAGCGCCGGACTCAAACCAGCCAAACTTATTTTCTTTTCTGCATTCTTGAAGTCACTATCTAAATCACTGGCTTGTTGATCTAACTTAGTTTTTTGCTCGGTATAGCTATCAATTTTTGTAGCAATGGTTTGCAAGTCACGACTATATTGGATGTTTTCTCGGGTGTAGGATTGGATAAGCGAGTGCTTTCCTGCTAATTCACTTTCAGCCTGACTTAGCGCATTTTCCATGGTTTGCGCAGCAAGCTGACGACGCTCTGTTAATAAGCTTTCTATGATGGTAATAACCGGTGCTAGAGCATTTTTTTGCAATTCCAGCAATCTAAGCTCGGCTTTAAGTAAATCCACTCGAGACGGATTACTAATTGCCTCTATATCCAGCATCTTTAGCTCAGCGGTACGCGCTTCAATTAGAGTTTTTAAATTGGCTAGCCTAGCTTCAGTTTCTAAACTATTACTCGCTCTATCCGCTGGTTGGGTTAATTTTTTTTGTGAGTTTTCTATATCTTGTCTGGCAACAACTGTTTCTGTACGGATCAGTTGTGGTCTAGATTGCTGCTGCAATAACTCGCCTTCTTGTTTATTTTGCTGCTCATCTAAGTTACTTATTTTTCCTTTCTCTATAATTAAACGTTGTTCTAATTCTTCTGTAGGGATCCGATTAAAATCTTCAGGCTTTTGTTTTGCAATCTTAATGGTTATTTGATCGATTTCTTTAAGACGCTTCCTAGTATGCTCAGGCGCTTGCTTGATTGCTAAATTAAATTCGTTAGAGCGAATTTTGTAGTCTTCAATATTGTTTAAGTTATCAAGCGCCGCTTGATAAATTGATAATATCTTTGATTTTAGTGTTTCATCTAAACCTTGCCGACTATTGATAGCCTCTATTTTTGCTTGTAAGCCCTCTTTATTCAGCTCCAAAGTAGCATTCATACTAACAACATCTGGTTTTTTAGTTTTAGCCCATGCAACAGAACTAGCAAACATAAGCGATAAAAAACTCGCTAATAAAAAGGCGCTGATATTAATGCGTACAAGAGAAGGATCAATTGATTTCATGGGAACTCGATAGACTGGGGATACTTGATTAAACAGATATATAGGCAGTAAGTTGGGTAAACAGCTTTATCGTTTGCCCAGTTTTATATTAACAAAAGCGGTGAGAAGCATTTGTAGGCCAGAATAAGACCACCCAAGCGCAGCGCGTGCTGGCGTTTCCGGCACAGATGCACTGCCTATGCCGGAAACGCTTTGCTCGCTTCCGCTCGAAAAGCCTTATTCCGGCCTACAGTCGTTTTGGGATGAGCAAACAGCTTTATGGTTTGCCCGTCATCATATAGACAAAACGGTGAGCAGTGAGCGCCACCACCCACCCTACTTATCTAAAACGGCGACAACTTAAGAGGGCAATCTATCTATACGAGCCACTAACTCACTAGAAGCTAGCTCTAAACCATTTTTATAACAACGGCTAGCACCTTCCTGATCGCCCTGTGCAAACAATAAATCACCTAAAAATTGATAAGCTTGCACAGTGGGTTCAACAGCAATACTTTTAGCCAGATAACTTTCGGCTTTAAAGCTATCCTCACACTTTATAGCCAATTTTCCCATAACAGCTAACAAAACAGCATTGTCCTGATGTACATAAGACCATTTTTCAGCGGTTTCTAGCTGAGTGACAACATTATTGGACTGCAGGCTACCAAACAAAACTAATAAAGTCTCATCCCAGCGGCCGGATAGTATTTCTATCAATTCTTCTTCAATTTCATTATCGGCACCCACATAAATCATAGCGGCAAAATAAATAGCAGCAATGCTAGGCATGTTTTTTATGAAGCTAGGTATTTCTGACCATAAGGTTTTAAGGTCTACAATATTAGCGTTTGTTGCTGCTTCTTTTAGTAACTGACTGTAAGTTTCTGTCTCCAACAACTTAACTTCGGCTTCCATTAAAATTTGCTGGCTATGCAAGGATGGAATCAGCTTTCTAATACCGTGCCAATCTCCTACATGCTGATAGGTTTGATGTAAGAGCTTTAAAACATTTGCATGGTTTGGATCAATGCTATGTAGTCGAGTCAAAGTTTCTAAGGCTTGCTCAAATTGATTGCCTGATAAATTAAGCTCCGCTTGAGTGAGTCCAATAATAACATCGGAATCGGGCGCATGATCAGTCGCTTTCTTCAAATACTCATCTCTTTTATCGAAGGCTCCACGGGATTGAGCTGCTCTTGCTGCCGTTAAATAATGGATTAAAGGCGCGCCACTATGCGATGCATGTTTAATGAGGATATTTTCAGCTTTTTCCCAGTTACCTTCGACAGAATCAACTAAACCTGCGATCAAGGCTTCTTGAGAGCGATTAAAGCGTATGCTTTTACCTCGGCTTTTCAAATGCCCAGGTAATCGAATCAACCAACCTATACATCTAAACAATTGGTAAAAAACAAAAAAGCCTAATAGCAAGCTAATTGAAAAAATCACTAACGAGGTCTCTAGCGACCAATGACCAATACCAATCATCACATAGCCTGGATTGCCAAAGCTCTGTAACCAATAATTAAGCAACAATGCAACGGCAATCGTTGCAAACAGAGAACCTAGAAAATTAAATAACTTTTTCATCAATGCTCTCTTATTTCGAAGGCTCAACAGCTTCAGCAGGAACCAAAGTTTCTACTGGCTTACTTGATTCAACTGCCGTAGGCTTTTTAACCGAAACCATAGCGTCTAATGGCTGAATAGCTTTATCTGTTTCTACTCTTAAGGTCGCTATATCTTTAATCATTTTTAAAGATAGGCTGATATCGGGTAATTGGCTACTGATCCTAGTGATATTTAGGCGCTCTAAGTCAGCCAAAAAACTATCGTCAGTATTCTTAGTAAAGTTCTGTTCGGTCCATTTCTTGACATCAGCTAAGCTTGATTGAAATAGCACTTCATTACGCTGAACTAAGGAAATCTTGACCATTTCCAATTTAACTCTTAATTGTTCACGAATAAACAACGCTTCTTCGGGCGTTAATATTTCTTTAACTTCATGCTCGGTATGTCTAATAACAACAGCATCTTGTAACTGACTGATTGCTGAATCAAGTAAACCTTGATTTTCCGTGGGTAACGGAGACTTTTTACTATCAGCAGGTGATGCTAGGGTTTTACCGGTATAAGGCAAAAGCAAAGCTAATTTGTCAACTCGATCTTGTAGGGTTTGTATAGAAGCATAGATGCCCACGACATCAGGCACCGCAATACTTTTTAGAAGAGACAATTCTTTGGCAATTTCTTCGCGTACTTTAAAAGTTGAAGCATCACCACTTTCTCTGAGCCGTTGATCAGCGGCTTCCAAAGCTTCTCGCGTGGTATTAACATCACCCACTAAATGTAAGCGCTCATTGGCTACACTAAGCAAATATTCAGCATCGGCAATCAACCAATCACCTCTAGTTTTTCCTAGTTGGCGCTGTAATCGAATAATCGCGTCATTTAACTCATTACGAGTACCTTCTAGCTTTTCATTATGTAGCTGTGAAAAGTCCGCAAGCGTTTGTGTAAAATGATTATCTTTACCGGCCACGTTAGATTCTAAAGAGGCTAGCTGAGATTGGATAGCAACTAACTGAGATTGATAATCGGCGATCTGTTTAGACATTTCGCCTTTAACTTCGCCACCTAGATCTTGTTGCTGATCGCGTAATTGCGAAAAGAAATAAAAACCGGCACCAGCAAGTCCGATAATAATGAGCAGTATAATGACGCCAAACCATAAACCATTTGACGATTGGCGGGCTGATTTGATATCGCCCAGCTCTTGTTCTTTTTGTTCACTCAATTCGGCCACGCTAATCCTCCTGTTACACACATTTTTACTGTCTCAAGAATTGCCACATCTGAAGGACTATTCGTCACTGCAATTCGTTTAAAGCCTATGTCGGCAGCTATGTGCCGAATTCTATCGCTAATTACGACTAGAGGTATCAAAAATAATTGCTGATGATATTGTTCATTCAACATAATTAATAAGTTTTGCAACGCATTAACACTGGTTACCGTTATAACATCCAATTTATTTTGAGTCAGTAGTAAATACAACTCTGAATTATCAATACTGGGTATTATCCTTTGATAAACCTCGAGATAATCAACAACTGCGCCTCGACTTCGTAATGTCGTCGCTAATTCTTCTCGACCACCTAAACCTCGAACAATTAAACATCGCTGCCCCTGCATGTTTTGCATAGCAGGCATAGCCAACACTGCTTCACTGTTAAATCCTTGTTCAGGCAGCAAATCAACCGGCAATCCTGCCAATAACAAGGCCTCAGCCGTAGCTTTTCCTATTGCGGCAATGCGCACCGAATTGTTTTTTTTTATTTTATCATCAACTGAATAGTAACTGTGCATAGTTACTGCATTGACACTGATAAATATAAGCCATTGATAAGTCATCCATTGCGCTAATCCGGCTTGTATGGCTTGTGTATTTTCTAAAGCGGCAATCGCTAGCGTAGGAAAACGAATAGCGACCCCGCCCTGCTTTTCAAGCAATTCGCATAAATTTTTAGCTTGATGAGCAGGGCGCGTGACTAAGACACGAACATCATTTAACGACTTATTCAAGCAATAACGCTTGCAGAATTTTATCTGCACCTTGAGCTAATAAATCATCTGCTATCTTGCGCCCCATAGTTTCTGCCTGATCAACTTCAGCCCAACACTCAGCTCTATAAAGGACACTACCATCAGGATCACCAACCAAGCCACGCATAAACAATTGTCCGTTAATAAGCTGTGCAAAACCACCAATTGGCACTTGGCAGCCACCTTGTAAGCGTGCATTCATGGCACGCTCAGCCGTTACACACAAACCCGTATCTGAATCATGTAATCGTTGTAGCATATCATTCATTTCTACATCATCAATGCGACATTCTATGCCTATTGCACCCTGACCAATAGCAGGCAAACTATCACTGGGGTCTAAAGACTGTGCGATACGTTCGCTCATACCTAATCTTTTCAAT
>Ga0194037_1001246_pt1 | contig 18674 bp, 11 predicted proteins | sample JunL306m_MetaG_FD_148653 | JGI IMG/M metagenome (GOLD analysis project Ga0194037, IMG submission 148653) | Anoxic zone freshwater microbial communities from boreal shield lake in IISD Experimental Lakes Area, Ontario, Canada - Jun2016-L304-6m | ecosystem: Environmental > Aquatic > Freshwater >...
CATGATCAGCAGGCAAAACCAGCATGACCGCACCCGGATATTTTTGGGTAATCAGCAGTGCCGCAATGGCGGCAGCAGGCGCCGTATTGCGTCCTGATGGTTCAAGAATAATCTCTCCGATATCAGCGCCTGTTTCGTGCAGTTGCTCAGCCACCAGAAACCGGTGACTCTCATTGCAGACACAATACACCGGTCCTCGTTCCTCGATTGAGGCAAGGCGAAACACCGTATCCTGAAGCATGGTATTTTCGCCCGTCAGCGAAAGTAACTGCTTGGGATACAATGCCCTTGAAAGAGGCCAGAGTCTGGTTCCCGAACCACCACTGAGAATAACAGGAATAATCATGAAGGGGCAAATTATGTATTAACGGGTAACATACTTTTCGTACATCTTCCATGTTGTAGAAACAAGGGTATCGACGTCACTGTATCTCGGCGCCCACCCAAGCAACTCCTGGGCTTTGGCGGAAGATGCCACAAGTTCTGCCGGGTCGCCTGCTCTTCTGCCAGCAACTTCAGCAGGAATTTCACAACCGGTAATTGCCCGTGCCCTTTCAATCATTTCAATCACACTGACACCGGTCTGGCTCCCGAGATTCACCGTCAAACTCTTGTCATGCTTCAGTATGTATTCAAAAGCGGTGACATGTGCTTCAGCAAGATCGCTGACATGGACATAGTCGCGAATGCCGCTTCCATCCCGTGTCGGGTAATCATCACCATAAATTGAGATTTTCGATCGAATACCCACAGCCGTCTCCATCACAAGAGGGAGCAGATTTTCAGGGTTTAACTCCAGCCCCTTTATCCGCCCCTGCACATCATACCCCGCAGCATTGAAATATCGGATTGCCCCGTAGCGCATCCCTTTAAGCCGGTCATACCACTCCAAAAGACGTTCGATTTCAAGCTTGGTAAAACCATAAAAATTTTCAGGGTTTAAAGGATGATTTTCATCAATGGGCAGATAGTGCGGACTTCCGTAAACAGCGGCAGATGAGGAAAAAATAATCGGCGTTATACCAACGGCCGAAGCGTGATCAAGAACATTAATTGTCCCGGAAATATTGGCATGAGAGTATACCGCAGGATGCAACATCGACTGCCCGGCAGCCTTCAATGCAGCAAGGTGAACACATCCATCGTAACCGCTTGCCATAACTGCCTGCAATTGTTCGGTTCTCATGATGTCGCCATGAACAAAGTGAGCATCTTCAAAAAGATTTTCCCTGAAACCACTCTGTAAATTGTCGAACACTGTCACGTCGTATCCTTTGTCAAGAAAAGCTCTTGTAACATGGCTGCCAATATAGCCTGCACCCCCGATAACCAGAATTCTCATAAATTAGATCCTCTCTTTAATTAATTATTGTCACCTGCCGCCATACATATTTTCGTAATAATGCTGGTAGCTGCCCGAGGTGACATTGTTGAGCCACTCACCATTTGAGAGATACCACTCAACCGTAAGCTCAAGTCCTTTTTCAAAGGTTATCGAAGGAACCCAACCAAGTTCACGCTGCAACTTTGACGAATCGATAGCATAGCGAAGATCGTGACCTGCCCTGTCAGTCACATAGGTAACCAGTTTTTCTGATTCTCCGGCAACCCGATTGAGCTTTGCATCCATGATACTGCAAAGTAGTCTGATAAGGTCTATGTTACTCCATTCATTATGACCACCAATATTGTAGGTCTCTCCTGTTTTGCCCTGATGATAGATCACATCAATCGCCTGGGCATGGTCAACAACCCAGAGCCAGTCACGAATATTCTCCCCTTTGCCATACACCGGAAGAGGTTTGTTCTTGATAATATTGTTGATAAAAAGAGGAATGAGCTTTTCAGGAAACTGAAACGATCCATAATTGTTTGAACAGTTGCTGATCACCACGGGCAAGCCGAAGGTGTCGTGCCAGGCCCTGACAAAATGGTCCGAGGAGGCTTTCGAGGCAGAGTAGGGGCTGTGGGGGGCGTAAGGAGTCTCTTCGGTAAACATCCCCTCTTTGCCGAGCGAACCGTAGACCTCATCGGTGGAAATATGGTAGAACCGTTTGCCTTGAAAATCACTGTTCCAGAAAGCCTTGGCGGCATTGAGCAAATTGACCGTACCAAGCACATTGGTGACAACAAATGCTGTCGGGTTGGCAATCGAGCGGTCAACATGCGACTCGGCTGCCAGGTGGATCACTCCGTCAAAATGGCACTCCTGAAATAATCGCATAAGAAAATCGCCATCGTTGATATCCCCCTTGACAAACCGGTAGTTCTGCAGATGCTCAACATCCTTCAGATTAGCAAGGTTTCCGGCATACGTCAAATTATCGAGATTGGTAATTGTATAAGAGGGGTAGCGATTCAAAAAATGACGGACAACATGCGATCCGATAAAGCCAGCTCCTCCGGTAATCAAAATATGCATTGATGGTAATGATTTATTACAAATGTTGAATCATGGCAGCCAGTGAATCGCGCCACCAGGGGATGTTGATCCCCCACTCTTTTTTGATAGACGACTTGTTCATGACACTGTAGTGCGGCCGTGGTGCAATCTGGGGATACTGCGCGCTTTCGATCGGCAGAACCTTGCAGGGAAGTCCTGCCAAATCCATAACCGCTCGGGCAAAATCGTACCAGGAGGCAACTCCTTCATTAGAGTAATGGAAGGTTCCCCCATAGGAAGTATCCCGGTCATGCCGGTCGATGATCATCATAATCGATGCTGCCAGATCTGCCGCCCAGGTCGGCGTTCCAATCTGGTCAACCACAACACTCAGCTCTGGATGTTCTGCACCGAGGCGCAACATGGTTTTGACAAAATTCACACCATAGATCGAGTAAAGCCAGGATGTTCTGATAATAATATACGAAGGTGCAATCTGACGGATACGCTCTTCACCCTCCCATTTCGAGAGACCGTACACTCCCAGTGGCGCCACCGGATCACTCTCCCGGTAAGGGGTACTGGAGGTGCCATCAAAAACATAGTCAGTAGAAAGATGCAGCAGCAGTGCATGACGCTCTTTAGCGCACACTGCAAGTACTGCAGGGCCATCCCGGTTCACTTTGACCGCCATTTCTGTATCTGTTTCAGCCTTGTCCACAGCCGTATATGCCGCGCAATTGACGATCACCTCTATGTCATGCTCACGACAACGTGACTCAACCTGGTCGGGACAGGTAATATCAAGCTCAGGAAGATCATAGAAAAAAAAACGGTGACTGGTACAGAGAGCCGACAGCTCCTGCAATTCAGAACCAAGCTGACCTCTACTGCCTGTAACAAGAATATTCAATTATGAAACCCCCGGATAAAGTTTCTCCTGTCTGAAATCGTCGTATTGAAACAGATCAACCGAACCAAACTGCGGCTGTATGGCATCTTTGTCTGAAACACGGATCGCCTCTTCCGGAAGCTGCCAGTCGATACCAAGGACTGGGTCATTCCAAAGAATACCGGCATCGTGCGAAGGTGCGTAATAGTTGTCGCACTTGTAGGCAAAAACGGCTTCAGGAGAGAGCACAAGAAAGCCGTGAGCAAACCCTTTCGGCACCCACAGCATATTTTTCCGTTCTGCATCAAGCACACAGGCTACATGGCGGCCATACCAGGGCGAACCAAGACGCAGATCAACAGCAACATCAAGCACAGATCCATACACCACCCGAACAAGCTTGGACTGCGTAAACGGGGGTTTTTGAAAATGAAGGCCACGAAGCACACCGTAGCCTGATTTCGATTCATTATCCTGTACAAACGCAACCTTCCCGATGTGCTTGTCAAAAAGATCTTGCCGAAATGACTCAAAAAAATAGCCACGATCGTCACCAAACACTTGCGGCTCAAAAATCAGGACATCAGGTATGGTTGAAACGATTACTCGCATAAACGCCGGGAACAAAATATTACATCACCAATCATGACCAGAGCCTCTTAAAAAAAACGGCCTGCTCCTTTAACGTACAAATTGAAAAGCGCGTTACCGCTGAACAAGCAACTGCTTCAAATACTGTCCGTAGTTGCTTTTCATCAATGGTTGGGACAACTGCAACAGCTCTTCATCAGTGATCCAGCCATTTCGCCAGGCGATCTCTTCAGGACAGGCAATTTTCAGTCCCTGCCTTTTTTCCACGGTCTGTATAAAGTTCCCTGCCTCCTGATATGATTCATGCGTCCCGGTGTCAAGCCATGCAAACCCGCGCCCCAGCATGGAACACTTGAGCTGACCCTTTATCAGATAGGCCTCATTAACCGCTGTGATTTCAAGCTCTCCCCGCGAAGATGGACGCACCTGTTTTGCAATCTCTACCACACTGTTGGGATAAAAATAAAGACCGACAACAGCATAATTTGATTTCGGATTCTGAGGCTTCTCCTCTATGGAGAGTACATTTCCATCCGTATCAAGTTCAGCAACACCATAACGCTCCGGATCACTGACATAATAGCCAAATATCGTAGCCTTACGCTCTTTCTCTACCAAACCGGCAGCAGCATCAAGCATTGAACTGAAGGCGTAACCAAAAAAGATATTGTCGCCAAGAATAAGAGCTACGTCATCACTGCCAATAAATGCTTCACCAAGGATAAACGCCTGGGCAAGCCCGTCGGGAGAGGGCTGCACAACATAGGAGAGCGAAATACCCCAGTCGCGGCCATCCCCAAGCAGCTTCATAAACATCGGCTGATCCTCTGGTGTGGTGATAACAAGAATATCCCGTATCCCCGAAAGCATCAGCGTCGTCAGGGGATAATAGATCATGGGCTTGTCATACACCGGAAGGAGCTGTTTCGATATGCCCCTTGTAACCGGATAGAGCCTGGTACCAGAGCCTCCCGCCAGAATAATTCCTTTCATATTTGTGTGTTAGCGAAATCGCTATAGAAAATTCTTTTAAAACAAGATCACGAAGAGAAAAAATCAGCCAAAACTTTACATAAACTTTACAATCCTCTCAATAATCATGTTATTGGAGTCCTCTAAACTCCGGGAATATTGCCGGAATTTAAACATAAAGAAGGAAACACAGAAAATGTGAGCGCACAAAAAGGGGAGCTTACCACGCTCCCCTTTTTGTATTCACATAACCTCGCCAAATCAGGTCAGTTGAATGCTGCCTGGATACTCACTGAATCTGATTGCCACTTAACTCGAGCTTATCACTATCGCCTTCAATCTGCAGAGCAGACTCACCTTGTTGTGCAAGGAAACCAACTTCTTTTCCTGAAAATAATTGAAAGGCAGCCATATCTGCGATTGCCCCTTGCAGAGTATCAATGCGGTTGCCCCCGAGAACCTGGTGGCCTGACACAATAATTTCCGGCAACCCAGACTTGTCTGTGTAAGTGTACATACCAGATGGCAATTCGCTGTTCAGGAACGTTATGGCGGTGCGATTCATATCCACAAAGGTTTTGCCTCTTGGATTATCAACACTCATCTGTGACGCATCTATTTTCAGCATTGTGTTTGGTTCACCAATCGCTGAGTTTGCAAGTCCATCAACAGCAAGATTTACCTGACTACCGACAAGTTGTGCTACCGTACTTGTTGGGGATTTTATAAGACTTCCATCGGATACTCCGAAGTTTATAATGCCACCAGTTACCCCACCTGCATTAACTTGTTGGATGGCAATACCACCAACATCGTGCAAGTTAATATTGCCTCCATTAGTTGATGCAGTGAGAAGAGTGCCGGTTAACTCCAATGGATTATTGGTGGTACCAATAGCGCCTGTCCCCGTGGCCGCTAACGTCGTATTGTTCGCCATAATATTCATGCTGCCATTAGCTGCCGAATTAGCAATGTTGCCATTCGTGGCAGTTAAATTCAGGTTGCCACCATTTTTCCCGCCAGTATCAATAGTGCCAATACCAACCCCTCCTAAAATATCATTGAGGAACACGTCACCACCTTTCGTCTGTGCGTTTAAAGTATTTGTGCCCGCATCTATTTCAAGAGTATTCGTAGAGGTACCAATAGTGCTTGCCGCTCCGGAAACAACAAGATTAACGGTTTCACCAATGATATCTGCCACCACATCACTGCCTGACTCTATGATGCTGCCTTCCCGCGCTGTCAGGTTCACAGTGCCACTTGTTGTACTATTTGCAGAAACAAGGTCAACCGCAACACCACCATTGTTATCAATAATAGTGATGTCGTTACCTGCCGATTGAGCATTAAGATTGACAGCATCAATAACCAATGGATTGATATGGGTGCCTATGGTTGAGCTACCACCTGTTACCGAAAGGTTGAGGGTATTAGCCAGCATATCCACCCTGGTGTCGCTTCCCGACCTGGTAATGCTGCCATTCAACGCTTCTAACGTTATTGAACCGCTGGTTGTATTTCCTGTTGTTACTACTCCAAGCTCTACTCCGCCCGCAGTATCACTGATGTAAATATTATTACCATCAGTTCTCCCATTCAAGGTAATTGCATTTACATCAAGCAAATTAGAAGAAGAACCGATGGTGCTGGAATCACCAGTGGCAACAAGAGTAATGGTATTACCAATTATATCGGGATTAGCATCATTTCCTGATTCGGTAATACTGCCTCCAATGGAATTGATAGTAACATTGCCTTCTCCAGCATTTACTGAACCAACCGCAACACCTCCACTAAGGTCATCTAACCAAATATGATTATTTACAGAGGTTGACGCATTAAGGTTGATTGCATTAATTTCAAGTGGATTTATTGCTGTGCCAATAGAGCTTGTAGCGCCTGTGACAAAAAGGTTTATGGTTGTACCTGCTATATCAAGAGCGACTCCATTTGCTGACTCAATAATGGATGCGGCGGAAATAGTCACATCTCCAGTTGTAGAGACAAGACGACCAAGATTAACAGCATTTGAAGCATTCATGTTAATATTACCACTGACACTACTAATGTCGGTAGTTGCACCGATTGTAATGTTTTTATTTAAGCCACTGGCATTGAGATTAATATTTCCGTTGCTACCGGCTGTAACCGGGGCATTAATATCCATGTTGTCAGCAGTGGTAAGGATAATATTTCCATTACCAGTAGCAGTGGTAACGGTTTTTGCGACCGTAATATTCCCTCTTGTCGTGGAAATTGCGGAAGTCCCACCGGTTGCCGTAACACCACTTAACGGAGGATCAGTGGTTGCACCATAAGTACCAGCAGCTTCATTAATATTGGAGAAGTCTGTTATCGTTGTGATGTTTAGTGCCTTATCATTATTAATTGAAACACCACCACTTCCACCACTTGCTGCAAAATTGTCGATGTTTGTTAACAGTGGAGAGGCCGAACCATTGCCAATACCAGTAGTCGCATTTGCTATGAAATTCTGCGTCACAATTTTACCTGAACCATTTAAGGCTTCAGTAATGGCACCATTCGTCGTGTTAATTCTGACAAGATCCGTCGCGTTAACGGTTCCGGATACGGATACATTACCACTTCCGTTTACTATAACCACCGAGGGTCCAAGTAACCGATGCTGACTTGCAGTAATATCTCCTAATGTTATATCGCCGGTTGCACTCAAGTACACATTACTTTTGCCAGCGGTAATATTAACTCGTCCCGGAACCTGAACACCAAATGGCTGGTCTTGTGTTCCGATGGCGTTTGGTGCATAGTAATCGTTAAGACGAGGCACGCCATCCACCACAGAGGGAATTTCAATATGAGGATTTGCGGTTAAGGCTTGTGTTTTCACAAGTTGTGCAGCAGCATTTGTTACTAATGACTGTTGCATATTTTTTGTGTCGTTCGATAGCAGTTCTGCCCATACATTATTATCCAATAAGGCTTTAGCTGCCATTTCACCCTTGTTGTCAAACACATTGATGGCATAGACCAAATCAGCTTCTTTTCCATCAGCCGTTTTCCGCAAGTCTGCGGCAATTTCTGATGAAATCAATGCGCCCATATTCGCAAGAGTAACACCAACCTTCAATATGGTAAAAGCCATTGACCCACCACCATCACCAGTCAAAGGAATTATTTGAGCTCCCGCAGAAACAAGTTCTGCCGCATCAGCAACAATACCCAAAGCCGCCGCAGTATCAGTCAGTATTTGAGCCGCTAATTCAGCATCAGAGGCAGTTTTATCGGCTTTATCAAAGTCTGTTTGCTTGTTATCAACCTCACTTTTTGCCTCATTTGAGGCGTTATTCGCAGCATTTAATGCGGTGTTATAGACTGCAAACGTCGCTTTCGCATTGTTATATGTATTGGTATCAAGCGATGCTGCTGTGGCTGCTGCCGAAGCATCAGAAAGATTTTGACTGGTATAGCGAGCCGCATAGTATTCAGATGGAGTCATTGCGGATAATGATGCCGAACCGGCAATAATGTTGTCGGCAGCTCCATTGTTATCAAGAATCATTCCGTTTCTTGAAATCACAGTAACAAGACCTCCCGAAGTCCCGGAATTAAGCTCACCAACAGATATATGGCTATCTGCTGAAACGGTAATGGTGCCACCTGATGTTTTCAGATTACCAATAACTGCCGCCGCACCACTGTCGTTTGTATTGATTCCGGCATCAACAGTAATTGAACCATTACTTACAATAGTATCCTGGGTATCAAGAAAAACAATATGCCCTGTTGTGGTTTTGAGCGTTAATGAATTGGCGCTTGTAACAGTATCAGGAGTACCGTTAACTTTAGCAATATCAGTTGGCTCTGTGCTGGTATTTCCAAGGTCTAAAATTGAAATTGCCGGAGCTGTAAATGTTCCGCCACCAGTAAGAGATGATGCGCCAAGTGCAAGTGGCTGATCATTTGTCAAGGTCAATGGGGTTGTGCCATTACCAACAACTTCACTGACGGAAAGACCAAGAGCAGGATCTACCGTAGTTGCATCCAGCGATAACACCCGTGCACTAATATTGCTGGTGGTTAAGCCATTACCGTCATTAATTGCTCCTCTCGTTTTAAGTGTTACAGTGTCACCGGTAGCGGTAATTATACCAAGTGCCATATCTGCGGCACCGTTGTCAATACTGATATCCGCACCATTGCCTTTTGCTGTAGCTGTTAATGAAAGCGGAGTTGTATTATCAAAATACATACCTCCTGATGACGTGGTTGCATTTAATGTATTGATAGCGGTTTTAAGATGTTTATCTGATGCGCCAATGCTGCTGCTCGTTATCGTTACATGATTTGCAGTAATATTTGATGGTGCATTATTGTTTGTTATTGCGCCCGTTACGGTTAATGCGATGCTTTTATTTGGAGCACTGACACTATTCAGGGCTAATGAGCCCGTATTCTGCAATTCTATATCGCCAGCAACTGAAGCTGTCAGGGTCAATGGCTTACTATTATTGAGATATACTCCTCCCGTGCTGGTGGTTATATCAAGCGTTGTAACAGCAGTTTCAAGAGCATTATCCAGTGCGCCAATAGCACCTGCGGCATTCATTGTAGCTGAGGTTGCTGTAATATTTCTTGCATTGCCATTATCATCAACAATCCCGCCCGCTCCAGCAGTTAACGTGACTGCACCAGGCGCTGATATCTCCTTAAGCAACAACTTGCCACCAGTCGTAACACTAATACCGTTTCCACTACCAGCAGCAGTCGCGACTAATGTAAAGTCACCAGGCTGGGCATGCTTAAGGAAAATACCACCAGCGGTTGTCGTTGCAGTAAGATTAGAAATCTTTATATCCATTGGTGCCGTACTTGCACCAAGAGAGGTTGCCTGAAAAGATGCTTTGCTTGCCGTGAGTGAACCTGTCCCCGCAGTAATAGTCCCTGAGGCAACAAGCGTTACTTCACCGCTAGTGCCAGCATCAATTGTTCCAAATACAACTCCCTCATCTGTGTTTTTAAAAGATATATCTGATTCGGCTTTTGCAGAAAGCACATTGTCATTATCTGTAAACAACAACTTGGTTGAACTACTTCCAGTAATAGAAACTTCGCTATCTTTGGTTATGGCCACAACAGATTTCAGTGCATTGCTGCTGGTAACATAGGTGAGAGCATCCTTTCCTGAAATTTCGGTACCTAATGTTGTTGCCGAAGTTGCTATTGCCTTGTTTTTAGCGCCAATACCATCCCGTGCCTTTAGCGCCACACGCTGAGCGGTAAGTAAAGAAGTAGTATCAGAGAGAATTTTTCCCCCATCCGCTTTAATTATAATATCATCGCCTCCAGCGGTAAGAGCACCAAGAGTAAGATTACCAATAGAGCCACTAATACCAATATCGCCACTTGCGTTAACCATCGTAAGCGTTGTATTGCTGTTTGATGCGAGGTAAACGTTTCCTGTGGTGGCAGTTACGGAAGTGATGGCTGGAACCATTAATTCAAGTGCATCCGGCGGGGTTTGGGGCTTTTCTTCTGTCCCTGTTCCTGTGACAGCAGGTGTGCCTATTGCTGTACCTGATATGGTAACAGATGAAGCAACAACATTATTCGCCGCATTGTTTCCATCAAGTATTTTTCCGGCAGTAGCAGTAATTATTGCACTATTAGGAGTGGAAACAGAGGTGCCGCCAGTGGTTGTCCCAAGTGTTAGATCTCCACTCACAAGCAAGTTAATATCAAGACCACTGCATGTAGAAGTTCCATCAGCAAGTGTAGCAACTATTTTGCCATCAGCATCAGGATTTGCTGTAACCCCTTTAAACTTTGTCGTAAGATTATTGATCGTCACAGCATCCGTCTCGTCGATATAAATCGCACCGTATTCAGTAGTTGCCGACAAATTGGTCGCCGATGTCTTGATAGGCGATCCCGAAGAGCCAATATTGTGCTGAACATACTTTGCGATGTCTGTATCTTTCAAAGGATCAAGCGCACTCTTGATCCCAAGAGTGACCGTCGCACCAGAAATCAGGGAAGTACCTGCCGTAGCAATATCACCGCCCGCAGCAGTAAGCGTAACATCTCCCGTCGTCGTCAGGCTGGCAACGGTAATACCGCCAGGCGTCGCACCCAACGGATCAACCTTAAGTGTAATGTTGCCCGAACCAGCATTAATAGTCGTTCCCGCTGCCATCGTGATACTGCCTGCACCTGCTGTTCTGTCCGACGAGGTTGCCCCTGAATCATTCGCAGTAATCGAAACAGCACCGTTCGTCGTCGTAATATTTGCGTTCACAGCAACCGACCGCCCAGCCTGCATGGTAAGCCCAATGCCAGATCCGATCATACCTATATTCGCTCCCGTGTTGACAGTAATATCTGTATTAGCCTGCAAAACAACATTACTTACTGCACCATTGATGGTTGCATTATTAATAGTGGTATCTCCCGAGGAAGTATCAGTGAATAAATTACTACCTAAAACTCCTGCCACACCACTCACCACCGTAATATTTTTTGGATCAATCAACAACGTTCCGATCTTGCCCGATGGCGCCAGCGCATCCACTGTGCCCCACAAATCAACCTGCCCTTTGCTCGACACATCTACAAAACCGCCATCACCACCATTGTCGCCGCCACGAGCCAGCACCTCGCCATCAAACGAGGAGTGGTTGTCGGAACGGATCAGCACGCTGCCCGCCGAGGAGTTATCCTTACCGCTGACATTAATTCTGCTGTCGGAGCCAAGCAAGGTCTGTGTTGTTGACTGAAACTCCACAAGACCACCATTCGCATTGGTGTTACCGGTTGCCGCAATGGTACCAAAGTTACCGGCAAACTGGCCGCTGATGGCTACATGCCCTGTCGCCGCTCCCGCTTCCGTCGCAGAAACATCAATGCGACCGGTGTTCTGCACCACACCCACATCGCCGCCTGACAGCGACACGCTGCCACCATTCGCTACCAGCGATGTAGCCTCAAGCAAACCGCTATTATTAACAACTGAAGCAAAAATATTATGTGACTCCACGTTGCCAACCAATACAATTTCACCACCAGCATTTTTTATACTGCCACTATTAGTAACGGTTGAAGCAAACGGCTTTCCATCAGCTCCAATAATATTGTCAAGTGCTTTTCCTGAAACCGTATACGTAATTAATCCGTCACCATTAAAATCAAGTGTCATGGATTCAGCAGAGGCAAGCACAACTTTGCCAAGTTGCCCAATAATGGTTCCGCTGTTCTGTACCGAAGGGGCTACCAAAAAGCAAAAACCATTGTCAGCAATTCTGATATCTCCCTGATTGACGACAGAGGAAGAGGAGCTGGTTATTCCCTGGTTAAGGGTATTTTTACCGCTCATAAAATCATCCGCATTAATCGAAAGTGTCGTCGTCATCAATCCGGCCACATCCACTTTTGACCCCTGGCCAAATATTACGCCATTTGGATTGGAGATAAATACTCTCCCGTTTGCGGCTAATTGGCCGAGAATGCTGGTAGGATTTCCACCGGTAATGCGATTCAGGGCAATAGCCTGCTGATTTGCCTGAATAAACTGTACCCGCTCACCTGCACCAATATCAAATCCGCGCCAGTCAATTACCGCTCGTGCACTCCCCTGATTGATAAGGGTTGACGTGCCGCTCTGCGATATGGTGGCAGAGCCTTTAACGACCAAACCATCTGATGGGGTAGCAAAAGAGTGTGTCGGGTAAAAAAACAGAATCGCTCCAGTTGAAACGATACTGATCAAAGGCTTCCTCATGAAGCGCTTCAGCCGGGCAGAATGAAAAAAGTGGCGCATAAGGCGATAAATATCAATAAACGTTCAGGGAAAAAATTGGGTTTTTGCTGATTATGCAATCAAGTATTTGGCTCTTATTTACAAATGAACAGCCACATCAAAAGAGAAAACAGGATTTTCCTGCAGCGCATTATCTTTTGTATTGAGTGGCCAACCAATGTCAAAACGCACATCTGCCGGAATAACGAAATCAACAAGATGCGATACCGCACTAATGCCACAACCCCATAAATGACTGCTTTTTTCGGATCCAATAAGTGGCTGCTTTTTATAGGCATAGCCATAGTCAAGAAAAAGTGACAACTGCAAATCATCTTTATTTTCAAGAGGATTCGAACGGATTGAGGCACTTGCCATATACCCTTGTGTGCCTGATGCCTCGCCAGAAGCATAGCCATGAACCGAGTTAACACCACCAATCAACCACTCTTCACCTGCCAGCAACTTTGATGGCGACCACTGACCGGAAAATCTGAATAACGATGAAAAAATATCACTTAATGGTTGAGTACGACCAAGACCTACATTCACTTTGGTAAATGAATTACTTGCATCTGATCGACTGGCAAGGTAATCGCCGTTTGCAGTGCCATCAAGAAAATTTCCAAGTCCCTGAGCAACGCCAAGTGTTGCGAAATTTTTTCCCCCGTGAGACATCTTGTCTGCCTGGAGTTCAGCATAGAGCACACGTGTTTTGTCATAGCCTGAAAGCTGGTCTACGAGATAAAAATACTTTGTATTGGCTACCCTGAAGCCAATTGAGCCAGAAAAGCTGGAAAGCCGATCAAGATGCAGTGTATGTTTTAAATATATATCACCACTATGCTCTTCGTTCTTGATACCGAGATCGGCAAAATCCTTGCCAATAACAGAATTACCCGTGAATGCGGATACACCGGCTACAGTTCCTGCCGTATTGAGCGGGAGCACATACCCGCCGCTCAAAAGGTGCATATTGTCACTATTGCTTCCTGTGAAATAGTTGACGGTTGCCTGTGCGCCGTCAAGTCCTGCATTGGTTAAGGCCAATTGTGTTCCAAAGCGGTTCCGGCTTACATATTCAGAGCCATAGTTATTGCTTGTGAGCGTGACCTGAAAAGGAAAGCGCTCAACAACTTTAACTCTGATATCGGTAGTACCAGTTTCTGCACCGGGAAGAAAATTTCCTGTAACAGATATATCGGAAAACATCGTATTCAGCAGCAGCAGGCCTTTTTCAAGGCGCTCAATCGTCATCGGATCAGTTCCCGAAGTCAGATATCCCTGAATAAAATCGCTGGAATAAAATCGATTTCCTTCGATAATAATCTTGCCAATGCGCCCTTCAACAACAGTTATGACGACATAACCATCTGTAATATTTTGAGGAAGGATATAGGCATTCGCCAAAACATGGCCATGCTGACGATAAATTCTCGTTACCGCATTGGCCGCTTCCCGTAATATGGCAAGATCACAAGGGTGACTGAGATAAGGCTGAAGTGTTTGCTGAAATTCAGCGGAAGAAAGGAGGGAATTTCCGGTAAAACGAAATCCTTTTACAGTTATTGTTGCCGCCGGGGTAATATTTTTTGAGGCTGAGGGCGACATCGCTGAAACAACCGGGACTGGAAAATTTTCAGTCACCGGTGAACCTTGAACTTCCGCGTAAACATTTATTCCTGAAATCAAACAGAGACCCGCAGAAAAAGAGGCAATTTTCCCTGTGTTTTTTGTTGACCGCTTATTACATGACATAAGGGTTTATTTTTTCAATTTAGAAATGAATAATATTTTTTTGAGTGGCTGATATCCGTTTATTTCGTTGAGCGTGGAATGTGCAATAATTTCCTGTCAAAAATAAGAAATGTGCGCTTAAAAAAAATTACGAAACACATAATTCGCTACTGAAGCAACCCTGCCATCTCCAAACCCAATCGCAGACACTTGCGGGCAGCCTCAACAGCCAATCCACCCTGCTCCTCACCAAAAAGCTGCCAGGGAAGCTGACATGAAGCCTCATCTCCATATTTGGCAAGCATTTTTTCGTGTGAGTCATACTTTTCAAGTTCTGGAAGAATCTGTTCAATCAATGCAGCCACATCGTATGCTACTGTCCCCTCTGAAATCAGTTGTGATAAATGCCTGCCCGGCTTGTGAGTCATGGGAGAGACACCGAAAAGCATCAGCACGGCAATGCCGGTATTTTCAAGCACGAGTATAGAGCCTGAAACGCATGAACGCCAGCGCTTGAGCGAAAAATCCTGCTCAGCTTCATTCAGAAACCCTCGCGCCAGTTCAAGACGGTACTCAACATTCTTGTCTGTTCCCATAATAACCTCCTTTTGTCGATACCTGTATACCACAGGTTTTACATCGTCATAGTAATAAAAATATCTGAATCACCCCGGGTTTCTTTTATAATGTGCCCTTCCGGTAATGTCACCATCCAGAAACAACACGGTCAAAAATCCCGTCGACAATCTGACCAAGGGCAAATCGAATTGCCTCCTGCTGAGCGACTGAGTTCCCCACCGGATAGTCGGCAAATCCGACAAATGCTTGTGTAAACAGCACTGTTTTTTTGACTCGATCTTCCATCGTCACCTGAACAACCATGGTAATCCTGTTCGTCATGGCCCGCTCGGTTCTGCTGGAAAGCTGGCCCGGTACATCAGAAAAGGTGATGATAGCTCCTTCAAGCAGCCCGTCAGCACGGGTCATGGATGGCGTGAAGCGAAGGGCTGTTTGCGATTCGATTCTGTCGACAAGGGCTCTGGCAAGTTCCGCCCGAAACTGCGCAATACCAGCACCGGAACGGTCGTCAAAAACAGGAATTGCAATAGTGTTCAGGTGCGCAGGCAACGATCCCCCTGTAAAGCTGTAACAGCCCTGAAGAATAGCCGAAAAAAGGAAAAAAAGTATGAATGTCGTTGCATCGGCTTTTCTCATGACGATACCCGTATTAATAGGTTTGACGGTCTATCCTGTTCATTATTTTACGGAAGGGATAGGTCAGGAGCAACCCCTTTTTTTTCCCCCCATGCAAGGCTGAAAGATAAATACCTGTTTTTGAATCGCTCCAGCTTGATGCAAGTTTCACGGCAAGTCTCGCGGCAACCGACGGAGGCTGGGCAAATATATCAAGGATAGTGTTGAACGTGGCCAACTGCCTTGAGAGTTCGATCGTAGGGTTATCAGCACTGACCATGCCGGTACGAACCAGCCCTGGATGCAGCAGCATGACAGAGATTCCTGTATGTCGATACTCTTCAGCAACGGCGTAGGTAAAACGGACTATGGCTGCCTTGGTGGAACCGTAGGCGCTGATCCATGGAGTATTTGAGCCTCTGTCACTTCCGGATCCAGCCATGTTGATGACCTTTCCTTTTCTGTTTTCTCTGAGAAAATAGCTGATTGCAGCACGGCTCCCATTATAGGTTCCCTTGAGATTGGTGTCAATGACCCTTCCCCATTCATCCGGATCACTCTCGGTAATACTCCTGAAGGAATCGGAAATTCCTGCATTGTTGATAAAGCAGTCAACCTTGCCGAATCTGCCTGTTGCCTCCAGAATAAGCTGTTCCATATCAGCCATTGAGACTACATTGCAGACACAGCCATGTACTGTACCCGACGGAAATTCCGATACAGCAGCCCGAACATTGGCATAAGAGGAGGAGGTAATAACCACCTTTGCGCCTTCACGTACAAACTCACGGGCTATAGCTTTACCTATCCCTCTGGTAGATCCTGTAATGACGGCAACCTTGTGGTCGAGCAAACCCATGAAAAGCTGCTATTTTCCGTTGGCCCCGTCAACCATCACCTGAAGTTCCGGTCGACCGACTGCATACGTTTCAAGCTCAATACCCTGCTCTATCGCCTCCCAGGCCTGACGGATGCTCGCAGCACCAGCTTTTGGGCCCATGGGATGACCAAAAATACCGCGACCGGGCACAAAGCCAAAATCAACACTGCCGACTTTGCGGTACACACCTTCGAGCGTCAAGGCAGAATCGCTGCCTCCCGGAACAGGAAGTGAGCGCCGGAGATGACCGAACTCCTGCAGACACTCCTGTATATTCTCTTTGACCTCCTCTTCCGGCGTCATCATCCTGCTGCCGAATCCGGGCATGATGATGGAGTCAAGGCCAGCAAGGCGTTGCAGTTTGGTCATGACCCTTGAATGAACGCCATATTTTTCCATCCGGCTGAACGCAGCAATAAAAGGAAAATGACCGATAAGCGGCACTTTCGTATGCCTGGCAAGCATTCTGACTGCGCTGAGTCCCACTGGAAGAGCATTGATCAGCAGGGCATTGGCTCCGTTGTGGACAGCAATATCGTGCTGCTCAATCAACCGGTCAACCTCATCGGTCACATTGGCAAGGTAAATCTTCGGCTCACCGGTCTCCAGTTCCGCACTTCGTCTTGCCTCTCCCAGTACATGAGATCGCTCAATCAGGGTTGACCAGTCCACATCGGCCAGCATTTCGTCATCTTTTGCAATATCAAGCCCCCCGAGCCAGCTCTGACGGGCAATTTCAGCAAAATCAGCAGGACTGAGCCCTATATTGGGTTTGACGACACCAAAAAAGATTGGCCTGTTATAGGCTTGAAGAATATCGCGTATACCATCAATACCAAATTTGGGACCGTCAAAAGCAAGAAGGTAAGACTCCGGAAAACCGATATCAAGCAGCTTGACCACCGGCACGCCGGGAGTAAAAAAGACTCCTTCTCCACAGACTGCGGAGAGCAAATTCGGGATTTTTGTCCCGAAATTCCTATGAGGATGAGCGATAGTAACACGACAGGCGTGGACTGGCCCGGCAGCGGCATGAGTGACAGGGTAGCTGAGCGCTGGAAGCTCACCCTCTACCGTCAGGCTGATAACCTTCGCCCCATACTTCGAACGGAAATCTTCGTCATGGCCAACACGTCTCCACTGTGCCGTAGATTGTTCACTGCAAAAGTGGGCAAGAGCCACCTCAATATCTCCCACGCACTCCAGATAATAATCGAGCGTCAGGTAGTCAGCCATGTCAAGCTGCTCCCTTGATGCAAAAAAACCTTTAATATCCTCTCTGTTCATAGAAAAACATCATACGCCCCTGTCCTGTCATGCAGCAAGTTGCTCAAGGGTATCCATTAACAAAATCGAACGTTGATAGTGATACGTTATCCTTCGGCCTTTATGGTATTGAAATAGTCGTAGGCATCCTTCGGGCTCATCTGCTCATGCACCACCTTGTTAACGGCTTTCATCATGGCAAGAGGTGAATCACTCTGAAAAATATTGCGGCCCATATCAACACCAGATGCACCTTCATCAATGGCATTGCGTGACATCGTCAGCGCTTCAAGCTCAGGAAGTTTCTTGCCGCCAGCCATGACAATCGGCACTGGACATGAGGCCGTAATAGTGTCAAAATCTTCCGGCACATAATAGGTCTTGACAATCTGTGCACCGAGTTCGGCAGCCATACGGCAGGCAAGCCGGAAATATTTGGCATCACGGACCATATCCTTGCCAACAGCAGTCACTGCCATGGTTGGAATGCCATAACGCAGGCCCATATCGACCAGACGTGTCATATTATGTATTGATCGGGTCTCGTACTCCCCGCCAATGAATATCTGGAGGGTGATGGCCGCAACATTCATACGAATGGCATCTTCAATATCGACTGCAAGCTCTTCATCGGAAAGCTCCTTGAGAATACTTGGACCTCCACTGCAGCGCATGACAACCGCCCTGGTAAGGCTCGGAGGAACAGTCGTGCGCAAAATACCACGGGTCAGCATGATGGCATCGGCATAAGGCATCAGCGGCACAATATTGACATCCGGACGCTCAAGGCCAGTGGTTGGCCCCTGAAAGTAACCATGATCGATAGCAAGCATCACGGTTTTGCCTGTATCTGGTCGAAATATTCTTGAGAGCCGATTCTTCATGCCCCAGTCAAGAGAGTGTGCTCCCTTGAGGAAGAATCCGTAGTTGTTGACAGGGGTGTCAAGGTAATACTCTTTGGCCTGTTTGTCTTTATCGTATT
>Ga0194037_1001247_pt1 | contig 18665 bp, 9 predicted proteins | sample JunL306m_MetaG_FD_148653 | JGI IMG/M metagenome (GOLD analysis project Ga0194037, IMG submission 148653) | Anoxic zone freshwater microbial communities from boreal shield lake in IISD Experimental Lakes Area, Ontario, Canada - Jun2016-L304-6m | ecosystem: Environmental > Aquatic > Freshwater >...
ATTATTTCCAGCCCGCGAATTTCCGTTGACTGATGAATCTATCAAACTATTTCGCCAAGCCTTCCGTAATTATTTTCCCGAAGTTTCACCCAAAAACACCTTGTATGTTGATGTCAGCAAAGGCATTGCGCCTAGCGGCATAGAATATTATTTACCACTTTTTGTAGAACAAACAGCGACTTTGTTTGATTATTTACCCTCTACAGCTATCGTGGTATCGCCCGTTAATTTTAATACAACGGCCGTCGCTTTTTATGCGGAAGCTGAAGAGCGTTATTTACAGCGTAAATATGATGTCAACAGACCATTACTAAAGCCTGAGCTTTTATTTTTATCGGCTGAAAATTTAGCTTTAAGTATGGGATCCTTTGCTCAAATTAGCCTAGACAATCCAGAAACTAACATAGAATCAGACGATGCTAAGTTAGCTCATGCAGCCAATAGCCAACGTGTTAACTTTGCCTGTCATGTACCGTCTGAATTAATTATTGATGGCAAACTTCATGAACCCGCTCAAGCGTTAAAACAGTTTATTAATGATTTTGATGGAAAAATTTTGTTTGTCGCCGAATCAGCAGGTCGCAGAGAAGCGCTGATTGAAAAACTTCGATCTTATAAGATCAGCGTAAAACAAGTCGATAGTTGGCCTGCCTTTTTAAAGTCTGAAGTTTCACCATGTATTTTAGTTGCGCCCATGGCTTTTGGTTTATGGCTGAGTAATCCAGCCATCGCTATTATTACCGAAAGCCAATTGTCTGGAGAAAAAGTCCAGCAACGCCGAAGACGCAGACAATCTGCAGCGCGTGAACTTGAAAATATTGTTAATAATCTTAACGAGCTATCCATAGGTTCGCCGGTCGTACACCAAGAACATGGCGTAGGGCGTTATTTGGGTTTACAAACATTGCAAATAGGCGGTATCGCCTCAGAGTTTTTGGCCTTGGAATATGCGAACCACGATAAGCTCTATGTACCTGTGTCTTCATTGCATTTAATTGGTCGTTATACAGGCATGGATCCTGACAGTGCGCCGCTACATAGGTTGGGCGGCGATCAGTGGGGCAAGCTTAAAACGAAGGCGATTGCTAGAATTCGTGATGTCGCCGCAGAACTTTTAGAAATTCATGCAAAAAGAGCCGTCAAGCAAGGCCATGCCTTTGATATTGAAAGCCTTGATTATCAAGTATTTGCCGATGCTTTTCCGTTTGAAGAAACGCCCGATCAATATTCAGCTATTGAAGCTATCTTGGAAGACATGGCCAGCCCTCAACCTATGGACAGGGTTATTTGTGGAGATGTTGGCTTTGGTAAAACCGAAGTGTCTATGCGTGCTGCCTTTATTGCCGTACAAAGTGGCAAGCAAGTCGCGGTATTAGTGCCGACTACTTTGCTAGCCCAACAACATTATCAAAATTTCCGTGATCGTTTTGCAGATTGGCCCTTCCGCGTAGAAGTGATGTCGCGTTTTGTTACGCCCAAACAGTTAAAAGAAATTGCTGCAGACTTGGCCGACGGCAAAGTCGATATTGTCATTGGTACCCACACTTTATTATCTAAAGAGCTTAAGTTTAAAGCCTTAGGTTTGGTGGTAATCGATGAAGAACATCGTTTCGGTGTGCGCCAAAAAGAACACTTTAAAAAAATGCGCAGTGAACTGGATATGCTGACTCTGACGGCAACGCCAATACCACGAACCTTAAATATGGCCATGTCAGGTTTAAGAGACATTTCTATTATTGCCAGCCCGCCACCTAATCGTCATGCCATTAAAACTTTTATCACCGAATGGATAGACGCTCAAGTTAAAGAAGCCTGCTTACGTGAGATTAAACGCGGTGGCCAGGTGTTTTTTCTGCATAACGATGTTAAAAGCATGGAGAAAATGGCCTTGCAATTAGAGGCCTTAATACCCGAAGCGCGTATTGGAATTGCCCACGGTCAAATGCCAGAGCGTGAGCTAGAACGCATCATGTTGGACTTTTATCATCAGCGTTTTAATTTGTTATTGTGTACCACTATTATCGAAAGCGGCATCGATATACCTAGCGCCAATACTATTATTATTGATAGAGCTGATAAACTCGGCCTAGCGCAATTACATCAATTGCGCGGACGAGTCGGTCGCTCGCATCATCGGGCTTATGCTTATTTTATTGTGCCACCTAAGTCGGTGATGAGTAAAGATGCCTTGAAGCGCTTGCAAGCTGTAGAAACCTCTGGGGATTTAGGTGCTGGCTTTATGCTGTCCTCTAATGATATGGAGATTCGGGGTGCTGGTGAATTGTTGGGTGATGATCAAAGCGGTCAAATTCAGGAAATTGGCTTTACTTTGTACAGTGAATTATTAGAACGAGCCGTTAATGCCTTAAAGTCAGGCAAACAACCCGAACTCGATACGCCCATGGATAGAGGTGCGGAAGTTGATTTACAAACCGCCGCCTTAATTCCAGAAGATTATCTGCCCGATATTCATGCCCGTTTAGTGCTGTACAAGCGCATTTCTAATACCCAAACACCAGCAGACTTACGTGAGTTACAAGTAGAAATGATCGATCGCTTTGGTTTATTACCAGAGGCCGTTAAAACTTTATTCAGCGTGACCGAGTTAAAACAGCAAGCAGAAAAACTAGGTGTCCGAAAAATAGAAGCCAATGCTGGCGGAGGCCGTATTATCTTTAGCGCAGAGCCACACATTAATACTATGCAATTAATTAACTTGATACAAACTCAAGCTCAACGCTATAAGTTTGATGGCGTTGATAAACTTAGGTTTATTCAGCCTTTTGAAAACACCGAACAGAAGCTGGAGTTTATTCATGGCTTGATGGAGTTGCTTAGCTTGGAAGCCAGCTAAAATATTTCAAACAGGGCAATATTGAGCAGTTGATCGATAGTGAAGCGCATCGTTCTAGAACTCTCCAACCTATCTTCCCTATTTTTAATAATGTGATTTACCAACACATCGGGGATTGGTAAGTTATACAGGTCAGCTAATGACTTATCTTTCAACACGGCATCATTTAATAAATTTTCTTTAGCGTTTTAAAATATTGGTTTATAGACCTTAGTCACGAAGAAAGAAGGTTGAAGCTAGGATTTACAGGGCACCGACACTCTCGTCTCCTCTGCGTTTCATCGAAGCGACTTGCTATGAAGAAAATCGCAACAGAAAAGGTGACAGGTACTGTTCGCTGTCGTGTGAATACACCCTATCGGATTGGTAAATAGTCATTAATGCTCTCGAAAAAACAACGTCTGTGCGACTAAAAGTCAATGCAGACACTTTGGCTTTATTATGAATATAGCCACGAAAATCTGTTTGCTTGCTTAAATACAAACCCGCCATTAACGCGGCTTCAACAAATTTTTCTACCGCATTTATAGGTAATAACAGGTAAAACAAGCCCTGACTGGACAGTAATTGATCTACACTTTTAATTAAATCAGCAAAAGGCAATTCATCGTTATGCCTCGCGACTTTTCTAAGGAAATCTGTCGTCTTGCTGTGATTCTCAAAAAAGGGCGGATTACAAATAACAAGATCATATTGACGACCAATTGAAATAGCAAAACCTTGAATATCTTGATGCACAGCCTCAAGACGATCGCCCCAAGGACTATTGCCGAAATTTAGCTTCGCTTCTTCATAGCTAGCTAGCGTTAATTCTACCGCTGTCACTTGCTCAGCTCCCAATTGAGCGGCCATTAACGACAGTACGCCTGTCCCCGCACCAATATCCAAAACCCGACCACCCTTATTAATAGGTGCCATAGCGCCAAATAGCATCGCGTCCGTACAGACTTTCATGGCGGATTGCGTTTGGATGACTGAAAACTGCTGAAAGCGGAAGATTGACATAGTGCGGTATGGTTGATTTAAGTGTTTTATTGTAATTATCGGCTATCAACTTATAACGAGACAAAACAATAGTGAAAGTTATTTATCGTTACCACATCGAAGCGTCACTGGCATTAACTTAAGCATTTTTGTAGGGGCGACAAATTCGCCCAGTAATCCGACGTTCAAAGAAACAGGGCGAATTTGTCTCCCTAGGGGCATAGGTATCTACACAAGTTTCTTATCGGCGTGGACACGTTAAAAATCACCGTAGGGGCGTATTGCATACGCCCAACATCGAAAGTCCAATGTTATAGAGCTTATTTTATAAGGGCGTATGCAATACGCCCCTACGATCTTTACCACAATGTTATCGTTCGCTAGGGTTGTATTTCATAACAATTGTTATTGAATAAGAGCAGCATTGTAGGCCGGAATAAGACCATCTAAGCGTAGCGCATGATGGCGTTTCCGGCACAGGATCGCTACCTATGCCGGAAACGCTTTACTCGCTTACGCTCGAAAAGTCTTATTCCGGCCTACAAGTTAAGGCAGTCCCTATATTAAGGCATAGATATCTACACAAGTTTCTTATCGGCGTGGAAACGATAAAAAACACCGTAGGGGCGTATTGCATACGCCCAACATCGAAAGTCCAATGTTATGGAGCTTATTTTATAAGGGCGTATGCAATACGCCCCTACGATCTTCACCACAATGTTATCGTTCGCGCGTGGGAATGCTAACAATTATTTGTGTTGATACCTATGCCATTGGGGTGAAACGCTTTTTTCTAATCCTTAACTGTGGGCAGTGACGCCGGAGCGTGGAAACTATCTGAGCTTTTATACTTCAAGGGGATTTGCCCTTTCTTAGAGGATCAAGCAAACTTTTCAATCCATTATGATCAATCTCTTGCATCAAGGCCAATAACTGACCTAACTCATTATTAGGAAACCCTACTCTGGCAAACCAATTAAGATAATGACCCGGTAAATCTGCAATGACTCGCCCTTTATATTTACCGTAAGGCATAACAAAAGTTACTAACTTTGGTAAATCTTCAGATTTCATGGGTCAATTCAACTACGAAATATAAATTGAAAGGTTCTATTGAAGGGTGCTTCAAATGGAGTCGAAGGCATACAACGCAATGATTCCCGCGATTCCTGTGCGATTCATCGAGGCTACTTGCTAATTGCCTTACTTCATAATTAATGATTTAGGGCGGTTTCTCGACAACAAACCGCTTCGTTTCGGTGGATTGTTGCTATCGCTCCGAATCCACCCTACAGATTTATCCGCCTCACGGCCGTCAAGCGCATTATGATATTTCTTTCTTTAGGCAAGATGAGCTTAGTCGAACCATGAACGGCTTAACCGGACATTCTTCGATAGACTCAGTACGAACGGTTAAGCCTTACACTGTGTCCGTCTTAAGTTGATGCCATTAAAGATTTTATGTTTTAAGGCTTAAGAGAACTAGTCTAAAGCCTACTCAGTTAGTCGCCATTGTAGCAATTCTATTCTGCCATCAAAATGCTCAACAACGGCTGTGCAATTTTCAACAAAATCTCCGGTATTGATATACCAAAAATCTTCGATTTGTTTATGTCCAGCATGATGGATATGCCCACAAACCACACCATCTAACTTTTCGCTTTTAAGGGTACGCACTATTGTTTCTTCATAATGATAAATAAACTGTGCTAAATTTTTAACCTTAAGTTTAACGTAAGTAGCCAGCGAAAAATGAGACTGTACACCCAATAATTTTCGAATATTACGAACGGCACGATTAGTTTCAATCAGCAAATCGTAGCCAATATTACCTAGGAATGACACCCAGCGACTATGTCTTGCGATATTGTCATATTCATCACCATGAACAATTAACAATCGCTGTCCAGCAGCCGTTGTGTGAATGTCAGAACGTTTAACGACAATATCACCAAACACATAGTTATCGTATTGACGTAAGTTTTCATCATGATTGCCAGGAATATAGATAATTTGCGTACCATGCCGTGCCTTACGCAATAACTTTTGTATGATGGTGTTGTGACTTGAGGGCCAATACATTTTCTTAGATAAAGCCCAAAAATCAATAATATCACCGACTAAATATAGCTTTTCACTATCATTATGCTTAAGAAAATCTAACAGAATCTCATCTTGGCATTGCGTAGAGCCTATATGTAAATCGGAAATCCAAATAGTGCGGTATTGTGGTGTTGTCATAAGTATTAACTATTGATTGTAGTTTTATATTGCTACATTTTCTTCTTTATACATGACAATCTTGTGACAACTTTAATCAAGTTAAAATATGGCTGTTATAATTGGCTAAACAATTTTTAGCTGTCACGAGTTTGACATATTTGCCGCCTAAAATAGTCAGGTTGAAAAACACTAAGTCTGATCCACGACCTAGTTTTGGTTAATAAGGAACCGCCATGATCAATGCTGAACGTATATTGCAAGACACCTACCCAGATTTTAAGCTAGGCAAAAACAACGCGCTGGCTATCAAAGCACTCAAAAAACTCCTACACGAAGATGATTTCAATGCGGTCATTCGCAAAAACCAGCATCTGCGTGGCTTTGCTTTTCTGGATAAACTACTAAGTTATTTTAAGTTTAATTATCAGGTCGACAACAATTCGTTTAATAATATTCCATCCGAAGGGCGCTTGCTCATTGTTGCCAATCACCCAATAGGTACACTCGATGGATTGGCAATAATCAAACTCATACGCTCGGTACGTCCAGATGTTCGTATTATGGCTAATCGGGTATTGACCCATATGGAACCCTTGGAATCGGTATTTTTTCCCGTTGATGTACTGAGTGATAAGAAACAACTCAAAAACCTTTATAAAATAATGCTAGATTCTTTAGAGAGAGAAGAAGCTATCATTATTTTTCCAGCAGGCGAAGTATCAAGAATCACCCCTAAAGGCGTTCGTGATGGTGTCTGGCAAAATAGTTTTCTTAAATTAGCTAGAAAAACCCGCAGCCCTATTTTACCCATTCATATTAAGGCTAAAAACTCGGCCCTCTTCTATAGCTTGTCAATGATTTATAAGCCACTTGCTACGCTATGGCTAGTGCAAGAGATGTTTAATAAACAAAATCAAACTATTGTATTCAATGTAGGCGCACCGATTCCTTACACTGCTATCGAACATTCAGACGAAAGCAATAAGCAGTTATGTCAACGATTTCGTAAACATGTCTTAAATCTAGGTAGAAAGCAAAAAACCTCACTTTTTGATACCGTTGCAACCGTTATTCATCCCACCGATACCAAAGCCGTAAAAAAAGCACTCTATCAATCTCCCTTATTGAGTGAAACACGCGATGGTATGAAAATTTTTCTGTATCAGTTTGCCGATGATTGCCCTGTCATGCAGGAAATTGCTAGGCTACGCGAATTAACTTTTCGTACCGTTGAAGAAGGTACTGGCTTAGCCTCAGATTTAGATCGCTTTGATGTCTATTACAGCCACATTGTCCTGTGGGACGATAATGATTTAGAAATAGTCGGTGCTTATCGTGTCGGTGAAGGCTCTAAAATTATGGAAACCTATGGTATAGAAGGCTTTTACACCCATAGCTTGTTCGATTTAAGCGGAGACTTTAGTCAGTATTTACCTAATAGTATCGAATTAGGTCGTAGCTTTGTGCAACCACGCTACTGGGGAAAATATAGTTTAGATTATTTATGGCAAGGCATAGGTTCTTATTTACGCGAACGCCCAGAGATTAAATATATGTTTGGCCCCGTTAGCCTGAGCAATGCTTATTCCCAAGAAGCAAAAGAACTGATTGTGGCTTTTTACGGCCATCAGTTTGGCTCTCCCTTATTGCAAGCTAAAGCGCGAACGCCGTTTGTCATTTCCGATCAGAGTCAGCAGTTTGCTAAACTAGCATTCGATGATGAATATGCCGTCAGCTTTAAAGTATTGAACAGCGAATTAAAAAAACTCGGCGTTAAAGTTCCAACACTTTACAAACAATATGTCGAACTGTGTATTGATAAGGGCTGCCATTTCATTGATTTTAATATTGATCCCGATTTTAACGATTGCATCGATAGCTTAGTGATGATGGAAGTCGATAAAATTACACCCAAGAAACGCCTGCGTTATATCGAAAAGACTATTAAGCTGGATGCTTAAATTTTATTAATGCAGACAAAGGACTAAGGCTTAACTTGATATTTTTCACAATCTCTAGTTAAGATCAGCTATGCGACAATATGCCACATTTTCTTTAATCCTATTTATAGTTAATATATATACAACTCTTGAGATGCAAATTTCCTCCTCGGAAATCAGAGTTTTATATCCTTCTTTTAATGCGGCTACCTAGCCGCATTTTTTTTGCCTGTCGTTTTATAAGTTATTTTAAAAATAAGGGGATGCGACAATATGCCACATTTCCTTTAATTACTTTTCTGTTTAATATAAGTCCAACTCTTGAGATGCAAACTTCCTCCAAGGAAATCAGAGCGTAATATCCATTCATCAATGCGACTACCTAGTCGCATTTTTTTTGCCTGTTGATACGTAAACTTTAAAGATCCATCTGTAGGGGCGACAAATCTCTTTGCCTGCACTCAGAAGAGCCCTACCTAAAAGTGAACAATTAATCTAATCTGTTCTTAAATTGACTGCCTTCTCATATAAATAGGAATTTTAACGATTTAATTTATAATTCCATCACAAACCGCTTAACAGCTATCTAATTTTACTGAGGATCTTTATGGCTACTTCAAACCTATCTTTAGCTTCACTTTGGCGCTACCCTGTTAAATCTATGATGGGAGAAGAATTAAACTCTGCCATTGTTACATCAAATGGAATCTTAGGCGATCGTTCCTATGCTTTAGTGGATTTAGAAACCAATAAGATTGTAAGTGCAAAAAATCCTAAAAAATGGCCGGATATTTTTTCTTTTCATGCTCGCTATACTGAAGCTCCTAGTTTAGAAAATGTTAATCCTCCAGTTTTGATTACCTTACCAGACGGTAACATCATTAATAGCGATCAAGCTGATGCAGCGCAAAGACTATCTATTGCCTTAAACCGCGACGTCAGCCTGAGTAACAAGGCGCCAAAGCAAGCAAGCCTAGAACAATACTGGCCTGAGTATGAAGGAGAAGACACGGAAATCAGTAATGAAGCTATCTCCGGAGCCGCAGATGAAGGAAGTTTTTTTGATTACGCCACCTTACATATAATAAGTACAGCAAGCCTTACGAAGTTACAAGAACTTTACCCAGCCGGTCATCTTGAGGCTCGTCGCTTTCGTCCCAACTTAATCATAGCAACGTCTTCTGAACAAACTGGCTTTGTTGAAAACGACTGGGTGGGTAAAACTCTAACTATTGGCGATGTAAAACTTCTGATTACAGACCCTTGCCCTCGTTGTGTAATGCCGACCTTGGCACAAGGTGATTTAGCAAAAGACGCTAAAATTTTACGTACCATTGCCGAAAATACTGTACATGTACCTTTTGCTGATAAAGCACTGCCTTCAGTAGGTGTATATGCGAAAGTAATCCAGACGGGCGTTATTAAACGCGGAAGTGTTGTAAACATTGAATAGAGTGACCATTCTTTTGGTTCTCAGTTGAAGCGATAAAATACGTTGGTCGGGTTAGCGATACATACTGTGAAAGTATTCTTTTTATTTCCCCCTCTTTTACAAAGAGGGAAGCTAAAATCATAATACTTACACAATCTCGATAGCGGAACCCTACCAACAAAAAATCTTAACTGTAGATCGCGGTCTAAAGAGCAGCCAACAAGGCTTTAATCTCCGGCACACAAGAACCACAATTAGTCCCTGCTTTAAGACAGGCACCAACTTGTTGATGAGTTTTTAAGTCTTTTTCTTTAATAGCGGTTTGTAAGGTTTTTTCACCGACATTGAAGCAAGCACACACAATAGCCCCAACATCAGCAACACCTTGCGGTGGTCTGCCTGATAATAAAGCTTTACGCTCATTAAGCGTTAAGGCTTGTTGGGCAAATAAGCTAGTTAACCAACTACGTTCAGGTAAGTTATTATCGGTCGCTATAAAAATGACGGCATCCAACTGATTATCGATGAGTCTGGCTGCTCGGTAGCTTCCTTTACCAGTATCATGATATTCCTGCCATTGCTCGTTTTCAGCGCTGGTATCTGGCAATTGCTTATTGATAGTGCTTTGCCAATCGTCGATTAAAGTATCTCCTGCTAATTCATAACGATAAAACTGTGCACCTTTAATAGTCACGCGATATTCGGTATCAACTAAAGTCAGCTCTTGCCGTGATAATATAAAACCTTGCCAAGCTGGATAATAAGCCTTAATAGAAACCGGCGTATGTTTGCATTCGGGTTGCTTGGAAATAGGATCGACAACAGGATTAACTAAGGCCCCCATTCGCCCTTGACTGGCTAATTGTTGCGTCCAATGCATGGGTACAAATATATTGCCTAGCTGTTGGCTGTCAGTGATTTGTACACGCGCCAGCATTGAACCCCAGCGACTTTTTATTTTGGCTAGGCTATTCGACAGTAAGCCATAAAGCTTTGCATCAACAGGATGCACTTCCACGAAAGGCTCAGGTTTATGTTGATTTAATTTGGGCGCGAGTCCTGTACGCGTCATGGTATGCCATTGATCACGTAAGCGACCGGTATTGAGTATTAAAGGATACTGATCATCAGGAGCATTCACTGGCAACCGTGATTCTATGGCAATAAATTGTGCTTTACCTGATGCGGTATAAAACTGTCCTTGCTCAAAAAAACGCGCCCTACCCTGCGGATAAGTTTGATTAACTGGCCACTGTATCGGTTGCAAATGTTCATATTCATGCTCAGTTAGGGTAGCTAAAGCTGAAATATCAAAATCTCTCAAACCAAGCTCCTCATTATTTTCAAAACCTGAAAGCGCGGCATGTTCACGAAAAATATCACGACTACTTTGGTAATTAAACGCTGATTCAAAACCCATGCGCCTAGCAACTTGGGTAATAATCCACCAATCGGGCTTCGCTTTACCAGCTGGACTCAATAAAGCACGTTGACGAGAAATACGACGCTCAGAATTAGTTACGGTACCGTCTTTTTCGCTCCAACCTTGCGCGGGTAATAATACATGCGCCAAAGCCGTCGTGTCGGTGTTGGCCATACAATCAGAAACCACTACAAACTCACAGCCTTGCAAGGCTTGTTTGACTTTATCGGCATTAGGTAAACTGACCACGGGATTAGTCCCCATAATCCAAATTGCTTTTACTTTACCGTCAGCAATGGCATCGAATAAATCAACTGCTGGCAGCCCGGGTTTTTGGGCGATAGTTTTCGTATCCCAAAATCTTGCAACTTTATCGATATCGTCGGCTTTAGAAAAATCCATGTGCGCCGCCAACTGATGAGACAATCCACCGACTTCCCTACCGCCCATGGCATTAGGTTGACCCGTCAAAGAAAAAGGCCCCATACCTGCTTTACCAATACGACCCGTTGCCAAATGACAATTAATAATGGCATTGACTTTATCAGTGCCTGATGAAGATTGATTAATACCCTGACTGTATAAACTCATGACTTTTTCATGAACAACAAAGTATTGATAAAAGCTGCGTAGATCATCTACGCTAATAGCGCATTTTTCTGCCACTTGCTCTAGGCTATAACGACTAATTGCTAAAGCTTTTTCAAAACCTTCGGTATGCGTATCTATATAAGCTTGATTCAAGGCCTGTTGTTGATTTAAGAAAGCTAGCAAGCCATTAAACAAATAAGCATCGCTACCGCTAGCAACAGCCAAATGCAGATCCGCAATATTACAACTTGCGGTACGCCGTGGATCAATCACGACAACTTTTAAGGCAGGATTAGCCTCTTTTGCCGCCTGAATACGCTGAAAGCTGACTGGATGACACCAAGCGGCATTAGAACCAATAAGAATAATCAGCTCGGCTTGTTCAAAATCCTCATAACAACCTGGTACGGTATCAGAACCAAAAGCTCGTTTATGTCCGGCAACCGAAGACGACATACATAAGCGACTATTAGTATCCATATTGCCGCTACCGATAAAACCTTTCATCAGTTTATTGGCCACATAATAATCTTCGGTCAATAACTGCCCAGAACCATAAATAGCGACGGAGTCGGGCCCATATTCTGCTATGGTTTTGCTAAAGGTAGCTGCGACTTTATCTAAGGCTTCGCTCCAATCCACCTCACGTCCATCTATTTGAGGTTGTACTAAACGCCCTTTAAGTTCAATGGTGTCGCCTAAGGCCGAACCTTTAGAACACAAGCGACCCATATTAGCAGGATGTGCAAGATCGCCGCTGATAGTCACTAATCGATTTTGCTCATCAACAGTCGCATTGATTCCGCAACCTACACCACAATAAGGGCAGGTGGTTTTTATAATAGGCAGATTATTCATGACTATCACACATACGCTTTACCAAAAATCAGCGTGTCTCTTATCGAGGCAATATTCTCTTGATTCTCTAACAACTCCTGATACCAACTGCCATCATCTGTTTCGCCATAAAGCACCGCGCCGATTAATTTATTCGCTTTAATAACCAATTTTTTATAAATACCTAAAGCAGGATCAGTAAAGTGTAGACTTTCAGTTTGCTCATCTCCTTGAAAATCACCCATAGAAAACAAGTTAATACCCGTCACTTTAAGCTTGGTCGCAGTAGGCAAGCTTATATATTCAGCAACACCATGAGCACTTAAATGATTGGCACACACCTTTGCTTGTTCAAACAAGGGCGCAACTAAACCAAAGGTATCACCACGATGTTGGATACATTCACCCACCGCGTAAATACTCGGATCGTAACTTTGTAAAGTGTCATTGACCACGATACCGCGTTCGCAATAAAGTCCGGAATCTTGAGCTAAGGTCATATTGGGGCGGACGCCGATCGCCATAATAAATAAATCACAGGCTAATTGGCTGCCGTCCTCAAAACAAACGTGAGTGATGTGCCCTTGGGCATCGCCCTCTAAGCTTTTAAGTTTGGCAGCCATCTTAAACTTTAAACCGCGTTGTTCTAACTGGGTTTGTAACAAAGCACCCGCCGGTTTATCCATCTGCCGATTAAGCAAGACTTCGTTGTTATGTATCACCGTGACATCCATGCCTCTTAAAACTAAACCATTGGCCGCTTCTAAGCCTAATAAGCCACCGCCCAATACTACGGCATGTTGATGGCTACGACTGTAACTGAGCATTTTCTTAACATCCAAAATATCTCTAAAGCTAATAACACCTTGTAAATTATTTCCAGGAATCTCTGCAATAACGGCTTTAGATCCGGTAGCGATTAATAAGCGATCATAGGCTGCAACCGTACCATCTTGTGCATGGACTTTTTTATGTTTTCGATCGATACGTACCACGGCTTTATCAACGCCCGCGTGTAAAGTGATTCCTTGCTCGATATACCATTGACGACTATTAATGACTATATCGTCTAAGCTTTTTTCACCACATAGCACCGACGACAACATGATGCGATTGTAGTTGCCATAAGGTTCGTCGCCAAATACGGTAATGTCATATTTTGTAGGTGCGGCTGATAATAACTCTTCAACGGTACGCATACCCGCCATGCCATTACCAATCACCACTAATCGTTGTTTCACAATTCGTTCCTAGTTTGATTGCTTGTTATTAAGCGTTTCATAAGGTCTTGCTGATTTAGTTGCATCCCATTGTGTTGGCGTTTCCGGCACAGGAGCCCTGCAGATGCCGGAAACGCTTTTCTCGCTGTCGCTCGTAAAGCCTACAATAAGTTTAACTGTTGGCAGTTACGCGAAGCGTGGAGACTATAAAATAAATACTCTAAAGAATGAATACTCATTGTGTTTCCGGCACGCTAATTTGTACGCTGTCATTGACTATGCGTACCGGATAAACGGCTAGGCTTATAGTTTCATCTTCCAAGCAAATGCCAGTATTCAGATTAAAATGCTGTTTATATAAAGGCGAGGCGACTACCGGCTGGTCGTTAATATCACCTAGAATACCTCGTGATAATACGTTGGCTTGTCCAATAGGATCATAATTACTCAGAGCATAAACCACCGACTCTTGGGGCATATAAAACAACGCAATCTGTACGCCTGAAACTAAGGCACAAACTCCCGAATCAGCTTGTAAATCATCAAGCTGACAAACTGTTTGCCAAGCAGACATTACGCTACCTCCACGAGTTTAAAATGTTTTCGTTCTTGTTCATCAGCGGGGCGAATTTGGCCACGTTCTTCAACAAAAACCAGGTTATCATCGCTTTGCTCACTATTAACAAAATGACGAAAACGTTTGAGCTTGGATTCATCTTCAATCGTGGTTTTCCATTCACACTGATAAGTATCAATGACTAATTGCATTTGCTGTTCTAATTGCTCACATAAGCCTAGCTTGTCCTCTATGACCACCGACTTTAAATAATCCAAACCGCCTTCCATGTTTTCCATCCACACCGAGGTTCGTTGCAGACGATCTGCACTGCGTACATAAAAAGACAGAAATCGATCGATATATTGAATCAATGTGGCCTTATCTAAGCCTGTGGCGAACAAATCAGCATGACGTGGTTTCATGCCACCATTACCACAAACATAAAGATTCCAACCATTTTCAGTAGCGATAATGCCGACATCTTTACTCTGTGCCTCTGCACATTCGCGTGTACATCCAGAAACTGCAAATTTGATTTTATGAGGCGATCGCAAGCCTTTATATCGATTTTCTAATTCAATAGCTAAACCAACACTGTCATCAACACCATAACGACACCAATTACTACCCACACAAGATTTCACTGTGCGTAGAGATTTACCATAGGCATGACCTGACTCAAAACCAGCATCAATCAGTTCTTTCCAAATCGGTGGCAGTTGATCAACTCGCGCACCGAATAAATCGACACGCTGACCACCGGTAATTTTAGTATAAAGCTTATATTTCTTACCGACCTGTCCTAAGGCTATCAACATATCAGGACTGATCTCACCGCCCGCAATACGTGGCACAACTGAATAAGTTCCATCTTTTTGCATATTGGCTAGATAGTTATCATTGGTATCTTGTAAGGACGCGTGTTCTGTTTTCAGAATATAGTCATTCCAACAAGACGCTAAGATAGAACCTACCGTAGGTTTACAAATCTCACAGCCCTTACCTTTGCCATATCGTGCCAGTAAATCTGCAAAAGTTTTAATCTGCTCTACCCGAATCAAGGTATATAAATCTTGCCTTGTATAAGCAAAATGTTCGCAGAGATCGGTATTCACTTCGTAGCCTTGTTTAGCTAGTTCTGAGTTCAATACTGACTTAAGTAAAGAGGCGCAACCGCCACAACCCGTCGCCGCTTTAGTTTCTGACTTTAAGCCATCTAAGCTAGTGCAACCTGCATTAATCGCGCTACAAATCTGGCCTTTAGTGACGTCATAACACGAACAGATTTGCGCTGAAGCTGGCAAGGCATCTGCACCTAAAGCCACTGGCTCATCAGAACGCGAGGGTAAAATCAGTGTATCGGGATTTTCAGGAAGTTGAATACCATTTAAGCAATATTGCAACAAAGTCCCATAAGCGGAGGCATCGCCCACCAAGACCGCACCGAGTAATTGTTTCTTATCTTGGCTAACGACTAAGCGTTTATAGACGCCACTATCACCGTTTTGATAGGTATACACTAAGGCACCCGGTGTTTTAGCATGTGCATCACCAATACTCGCGACATCGACACCCATCAATTTTAATTTAGTGCTCATATCAGCACCCGTGAAGCTAGCCTCAGTGCCTGCCAAATCGGCAACCACAGTTCGCGCCATAGCATAACCCGGGGCAACTAAACCGTAGATCATGCCATTCCACAGCGCACATTCACCGATCGCATAGATATTAGGATCTGAGGTTTGGCATTGATTGTTAATGACAATGCCGCCACGAGGACCTACTTCAAGCGCACAATCTCTGGCGATATCATCACGAGGACGAATACCCGCCGAGAATAAAATCACATCTGTTTCTAATTCTTCACCATCGGCAAAGCACATTTTGTTCACACAGTGCTCACCGTCAGTAATCAAACTGGTATTTTTACCGGTATGTACCGTGACACCTAAAGCTTCAATCTTGCTGCGTAACAGGGCGCCGCCAGCATCATCGAGTTGTACCGCCATCAATCGTGGTGCAAATTCAACGACATGTGTTTGCAGTCCTAAATCTTTTAAAGCCTTAGCCGCTTCTAAGCCTAATAAACCACCGCCAACCACAACGCCGACTTTGCTAGTTTTAGCGGCAGCTTGCATCGCCTCTAAATCTTCAATGGTACGATAAACCAAACACTGGGCTCGATCATGTCCAGGAACAGGTGGCACAAAGGGAAAGGAGCCTGTCGCCAGCACGAGCTTGTCATAATGAATAGAAACACCTTTTTCAGAGATCACTATTTTAGAATGACGATAAATCTTAACGGCCTTATCACCCAAGTGCACGGTGATGTCATGTTTCTCAAAAAAACCGGGTTCAACTAATGATAAGTCTTCAGCGCTTTTACCTGAGAAAAACGAAGAAAGATGGACACGGTCATAAGCCGCTCTGGGTTCTTCGCAAAAAGTAACAATGTCATAGTCCTCTTTAATAGGACTTTCGACCAGACTAGCCAGAAAATGCTGTCCAACCATGCCATTACCAATAACTACCAATGTTTTTTTTATGCTCATGTCCAACCTCGAGTGTTGTTTTTACTATCTGTAACTAAACTCATTATTTTTTTAAATCATTGAATCGCTTAGGAATGAGTATGAAATAATTGACCCAAGTAACATCCAACTTCGCCCAATGTGATGAAGTTAACGAAAACCTCAATAAAGCAAAAAGTTATGTTGATAAATCCCCCTAACCCCCCTTTTTCAAAGCATAGGTATCTACACAAATAATGGTTAGCATTCCCACGCGAGAACGATAACCTTGTGGTGAAGATCGTAGGGGCGTATTGCATACGCCCTTATAAAACAAGCTCTATAACATTGGACGTTCAATGTTGGGCGTATGCAATACGCCCCTACGGTGTTTTTTATCGTTTCCACGCCGATAAGAAACTTGTGTAGATACCTATGTTTTCAAAGGGGGAATTACCTTCATATTTACTCAACTTGAAAAGAAAAATCTCCCCCCTTTGTAAAAGGGGACTTTTAAATTATTTTGTTGTCTTCAACTCTCTCGTGCGCATTCCTAAGTAACATCTGCTTTTAATGCGCACGATCACATTCCGCTAAAAAAGTGAGTATGCTTTCTCGATATTTATAATAATCAGGATGCGCCAATAAGGCTTTACGAGTGCGAGGTCTAGGTAAATCGATAGTCTCTATTTTGCCAATTTTGGCATGAGGGCCATTGGTCATCATCACCACCCGATCAGACAATAAAATGGCTTCATCAACATCATGAGTGACCACGATAGCTGTAACTTGAGTACGTTCCCAGACTTCCATGAGTACGGCTTGTAATTCCCAGCGCGTTAATGAATCCAACATACCAAAGGGTTCATCGAGTAACAGCAACTTAGGTGACAAAGCAAAGGCTCTTGCGATACCGACTCGTTGACGCATACCGTTAGACATTTCGGCAGCTTTCTTATGCAGAGCATCAGCCAAACCGACACGTGTTAAATAATATTCAACAATATCATTGCGTTCAGAGTGACTAATATGCGGATAAACTTTATCGACACCCAAGGAGACATTTTCAAAAGCACTGAGCCAAGGGAACAAACTAGGTGCTTGAAACACCACACCACGATCAGGTCCTGCGGCATCTATTTCTCGATTATCTAAAACAATAACGCCTTCGGAGATGCTGTTTAAGCCAGCTGTCATTGATAATACCGTTGACTTACCGCAACCTGAATGACCAATAATAGAGATAAACTCACCTTTTTTTATTTTCAGGTCAAAGCCATCAACCACTTTCACCGTGCTATTGCCATCAGGCGTCGGATAGCTTTTTGATAGCTGTGAAAAGTCTACATAACGCGGTCTGCCTAAATCATCTTGTTTGGACTTTACTGAAGGAACACCTTGTTGCCATTCATGATGCGTATTGGGTAGAGCCTCTGGTAACGCGACGCTATCCGAACTCGCTTGCTGAGTTTTTTCCATACCCATCGCCATCAGATACTGAGTGATTTCAGCGCGGCACTTCTTAAACTCTTCGTTATGATTTAAGGCGGTTCTATCGCGTGGCCGTTCAATATTAATCAGGAAATCGGGACCAAAAGTGGCGTCTGGCCCTGGATTTAAAGGGATGACTCGATCGGCCATATAAATCGCTTCATCGACATCATTGGTAATTAAGATGACTGTTTTCTTTTCTTGTGCCCAAATCTGTAAAATCTCATCCTGCAAATTACCACGCGTTAAAGCATCTAAGGCACTCAGTGGTTCATCTAATAATAAAATGTCAGGACTAGCCGCCAGAGCTCTAGCGACATTAACACGTTGACGCATACCTCCTGACAATTCAGCGGGCTTCTTATCCATAGCCGCACCTAAATTCACCATGCGAATATATTTTTCGGCATGCTCTCTACGTTGAGCAGGCGTCCAGTCTTTAAAAAGTGCATCTACCGCTAAAGCTACGTTTTCATAGACACTGAGCCATGGCATCAAAGAATAATTTTGAAAGACCACGCCTCGATCTGGCCCTGGCCCAGTAATAGCTTCTCCCTGTTTTAAGACTTCGCCACTATCGGCTGAGATCAAACCCGCTATC
>Ga0194037_1001250_pt1 | contig 18637 bp, 24 predicted proteins | sample JunL306m_MetaG_FD_148653 | JGI IMG/M metagenome (GOLD analysis project Ga0194037, IMG submission 148653) | Anoxic zone freshwater microbial communities from boreal shield lake in IISD Experimental Lakes Area, Ontario, Canada - Jun2016-L304-6m | ecosystem: Environmental > Aquatic > Freshwater >...
TTTGGGAAATACATTAAGGCCGTATTGTTTTCACCGATACCCGTAGCCAGTGCTTTCATAGTGGGAGCCTTAATCATTTTTTGGGCAGAGCGTCGTCAAGAAAAAATTACTAGCTCACGTAATCACATTCATTCTGTGGATGACCTCACTTATTTAGATGCATTCAAGGTGGGCTTGGCACAGTGCGCCGCTTTAATTCCAGGAACCTCTCGCTCGGGCGCAACCATTATTGGGGGAATGTTATTTGGTCTGCCTCGTGTAGTGGCGACAGAATTTTCTTTTTTCTTGGCCATTCCAGTCATTGGGGGTGCTACTGCCTATGAGTTGCTCAAGCTTTGGAAAGCACCAGTCGCTTTTTCGGGAGAATTTACTCTAGCGATTGTGGTGGGCTTTATTGCCGCATTCATCTCGGCGTTTATTTGTGTGCGTTGGTTGATACATTATGTGGCTCACCATAATTTCATTCCCTTTGCCTGGTACCGAATTGTCTTTGGGCTTCTGGTATTAATTACCTCCTATACCGGACTCATTGCCTGGTCACATTAAATAGAGTCACTAGAGATATACAAAAGAAAAGGATGAGAAATCAATATGGATTCATCAATAGACGCGATTACGAATAATATTCAATTGGCATTAGCTCCAGTCTTTTTATTAACTGCCGTGGCGACTCTCATTAATTCCATCTCCTCCCGTCTTGCCCGATCTGTAGATCGCATGCGTGCAATACAGCAGGCCCTCCATCGGGGTGATGTGAAGGATGAAGAAAGGATTAGATACATGGAGAAGGAAGCAAATGAGGCCAAGACTCGTGGACGTTTGTGCACAGCAGCCATTTTCTTTGATGTCTTAAGTGGTGTTTTTATTTCTCTAACCGTATTAGAGCTCTTTTTCTTTCAGGCTGGCGCAGTCCGCTCATTGCAAACAGATTACGTTGTTTGGACATTTGTATTAGGTCTGATATTCTTCATGACATCGTTATCAATTGTTTTGGCTGAAGTAGTTTATGCATACCGTTCAGCCGGCTGGAACACTCCTGAACATTATTAATCCTGATTGAATTGCGATTTAAATAAAATGAACAAAATCCTCATCACTGGTGGCGCTGGCTTCTTAGGGTCTCATTTAACTGAGAAGCTCCTTAAAGAAGGTAACGATGTATTGGTAGTCGATAACTACTTCACGGGCACTAAAGAAAACTTAGCGCATTTATTGCCCAATCCAAAACTAGAACTGATGCGTCACGATGTGACCTTTCCACTCTATGTCGAGACTAATCAGATATATAACTTAGCTTGCCCAGCTTCTCCAGTGCACTATCAATATGATCCCGTACAAACGACCAAAACCAGTGTGCATGGGGCAATTAATATGCTTGGCCTGGCAAAGAGAACGCGCGCCAGAATCTTGCAAGCTTCCACGAGTGAAGTCTATGGTGATCCAGAAGTGCATCCGCAGCCAGAGGAATATTGGGGCAAAGTAAATCCCATTGGCATTCGCTCTTGTTATGACGAAGGCAAACGATGTGCGGAGACGCTATTTTTTGACTACAACCGTCAACACAATCTCGATATTAAAGTGGTGCGTATTTTCAATACGTATGGCCCCCGCATGCATCCGAATGACGGACGGGTAGTGAGTAACTTTATTGTGCAGGCTCTACAGGGTAAAGACATTACGATTTATGGCGATGGCCAGCAAACCCGCAGCTTTTGTTATGTTGATGACTTAATCGATGCCATGGTCAAGATGATGAATACTGAAGAGGGCTTCACGGGCCCGGTCAATATCGGCAATCCTGGTGAGTTCACCATGTTGCAATTGGCTGAGACTGTTCTCAAGCTCTCAGGTAGTAAATCGAAAATCATTCACCAGCCCTTACCATCAGATGATCCAAAGCAACGCCAGCCAAACATCGATTTAGCTAAAGCCAAGTTAGGTTGGCAGCCAAAGGTCAATTTAGAGGATGGCCTGAAAGAGACAATTGCCTACTTTAGAAAAGTAGTGGCTTAAGTTGACGTCTCAGGCAGCAGAAAAACGCTTTGACCGTATCCGCTCTTTTGTATTAAGGGCTGGTAGAACAACTGCCGGACAACAGCGGGCGATTGTTGAGCTTGGTCCCCAATATCTTCTGCCGTTTCAGGAAAAAATACTCGACTTAGTTTCGGCGTTTGAGGGTTCAAGCAGGCCTAAGATTTTGGAAATTGGCTTTGGCATGGGCGAGACAAGTGCCCACATAGCTGCCTTGCGAAGTGGCGACGACTTTCTCGCAATTGAAGTACATCCTCCAGGGGTCGGCGCCCTATTAAAACTGATTGGGGAAAATAACCTTACCAATTTACGCCTCATTCGGCATGATGCAGTTGAGGTTTTGGAAAAGATGATTGCTCCGAGTTCCTTGGATGGTATTCATATTTATTTTGCTGATCCTTGGCATAAGAAGCGTCATCATAAGCGCCGTCTGATTCAGGCAGAGTTTGTGCGCTTGCTGGTATCTAGGCTAAAGCCAGGGGCCTATTTACATCTCGCTACAGATTGGCATAACTATGCCGAACAAATGTTGCTGGTCTTAAATGCTGAGCCTGCATTAAAAAATACTTCAGTTAAGCAAGTTCAGGTGGAAACGTTTAGTGAGGCAGATATTGCCAGCCCTGGCGAAAACTCAAATGAATTTAAGCCTACACGCGAGCAATTGAATGCTGGACAAGCGGGATATGTTCAGAGGCCATCTTATCGGCCAGTCACTAAATTTGAGAACCGCGGCCTTAAATTAGGTCACGGTGTTTGGGACTTGGTTTATCTAAAGAAGTAAAAACTAGCGAAGCAAGAGCTAAATAAGTAAAAGCTTAGCCTGCCTGGATTTCAGTACTACGCAATGTTTGCGCCAGCAAATCTAAAACACCATTGACATATTTGTGGCCATCAGTACCGCCAAAGGTTTTGGCAAGCTCTACTGCCTCATTGATTGCTACTTTATAAGGCACTGAGAGGTCCATAGCAAGCTCATATGAACCAATCAGTAATGCTGCGTGCTCTACTGGAGAAAGTTCATTAATAGGGCGATCTAAGGCTGGCGTAATAAGGGCCTCTAGTTCATCGGTGCGATCTAAGACGCCTTCAAAAATACCTTGAAACAACTCTAATTGGCAGCGACGAAAGGCTGGATCTTCCGCTAATTGTTTGGCAATAGCCGAACCATTCGGAATACTTCCAGCACGACGCATGACCAAGCTTTGATATACACCTTGCAGTGCGTACTCACGAGCACGACGGCGCGGCGTCAATGAACGTTTAGGCGCTGCTGATTTGGCATCCTTCATGGCTTGAGGATCCAATGGGTTGAGAGTAGATTTAGTCATTTAGGAAATTACTCTTCGCTTGAATTGATTTCGATATCCATATCGGGAGTCAGCGCTAAAGCGAGATTGGCCATTTCGACTACGGCCTTGGCACAATCTGCGCCTTTGACTGCCACACGGGCACGCGCCTGCTCATCAGTATCACAAGTTAAAACCCCATTGGCGATTGGTAGACCTGTTTCAATAGAGATGCGGGTAATACCTGCAGCTGATTCATTTGAGACAAGTTCAAAGTGGTAGGTTTCCCCGCGAATTACTGCACCCAGCGCAACGAGGCCATCAAACTCACCAGTCTCAGCAAGCTTTTGCAGGGCAAAAGGAATTTCTAACGCACCAGGTACGGTGACTAATTTGATATCTGCTTGCAAAACACCTAAGGCAATTAATTCATTAATGCAGGAGCTTGTCAAAGCGACGCAGTGTTCTTCATTAAAGCGAGCTTGCACAATGCCAATACGCAGGTCTTGACCGTTTAGGTCTGCTTCTAATACGCCTACAAAGTCATTGTTAGTCATGTTGATATTTTTCTAAAGAATGCGAATTTAAGATGGAGGGCTATACGGTTGATAGCCAGTAACTTCTAATTTGTAGCCAGACAAACTGGGCACAGGGCTTGGATTGGCTAGCAAGCGCATCTTTCCTACGCCAATATCTTTCAGAATTTGGGCACCAATGCCATAGCTTCTAAAGTCAGTTTTGCGTGCCAAAGGTTTTTTGACTTCACCTTGGGCTTGATTGAGTTTCTGAAACTGCGCCAACCAATCTTCATCATTCGGGGCGGCAATGCCTGAGGCGTTTAATAGAACCGCCACACCTGCTGGAGCAGCAGCAATTTGCTGCAAAGCTTGTGCTAGCGGCCAAGAATGGTTGCTGACATTGGAGTCCAAGAAGTCTAATACAGTGACTGGCTCATGGACTCGTACTAAGGTCTCTTGGGCTTCTGTGGGCTTGCCATGCACCAAGGCAATATGTACCCCTGAGCTTGGAGTATCGCGATAAATAATGCCCTGGAATTTGCCCCACGGCGTTACAAATTCACGTTCGCCTTCTCGCACCACAATGCTTTCATTTTGGCTGCGGTACTGAATGAGGCTTGCAATGCTTCCAATCTTTAACTGATGCTCTTTCGCAAACTCGATTAAGTCAGGCAAGCGTGCCATGCTGCCATCGTCTTTCATGATTTCGCAAATCACCGCAGTTGGAGAGCAACCCGCCATAGCAGCAAGATCGCAACCTGCTTCAGTATGACCTGAGCGAATTAAGACCCCACCCGGTTGTGCCATCAAAGGAAAAATATGACCAGGTTGAACTAAGTCGCTTGGCTTTGCATTCGGTGCTACAGCAGTCTTGATAGTTAAGGCTCGGTCTGCAGCAGAGATACCGGTAGTAACGCCAGTTGCCGCTTCAATAGAGACTGTGAAATTGGTGCCCATGGAGGTGCCGTTATCGCGCACCATGAGGGGGAGGTTGAGTTGTTGGCAGCGCTCACGAGTTAAGGTGAGGCAAATCAGACCACGACCATGCTTAGCCATGAAGTTCACTGCCTCGGCAGTGACGTGATCGGCAGCTAAAACTAAATCACCTTCGTTTTCACGATCTTCTTCGTCGACGAGAATGACCATCTTGCCGGCACGTAGCTCAGCAATGATTTCTTCTGTGGAGGCGAGGGTATTTGGCATAGCCCTCTATTTTAAGCTGAGGAGGGGAATACGGTTGAGTACTACAGGAATATCCCAGCTTTCGGACAGCAATAGCCATGGCAAAGTGTTTGAAGCCCGGCAAGACCCCCTGAAAATGCTGGCATGTACTTCGCAGAGCAAGTTTTACCCATAAAGCCGCTAGCTAAATCTGATGGCTTTGTCTTGCTGGAGGTTTTACTGGCTATGAGCCTCATTTTGGGGTCTTGGATGACCTTGGTAGGTGCTTATCAAACTCTGACCCTACGCATGGCACAGGAAGAAAGCAAAAGAACTCAACTCAGAAAGGAATTAGATGCTTTTGAGATTGGCGAGCACCTTAGAGCAAATGATGACGCCCCTATCAAAGGCGTCATAGATGAATCTCCTCGAATGCCTGGTCGCTCTCGCACTCAGCATGGTGTTGCTAAACCCACTGTTAAAAACAAGCGCTGATTTGGTAGCCAAACAAATCCAACATGAAAAATCCCAGGCGCTGATTTCTGAGGCTGAACGCGCATTCGAACTCATTGGGCGAGCCATCCGCATGGCAGGTTATCGCAATATCAAATCAAGTCAGAAAACTAGGAATCATTTTTCAAAGAATCCTGATATCGAGGTTCAGAAAAAAACAGGTTATCGCGGCTCTGATGCCATAGTTGTTCGACATGAGTTATCAAATGGAATCGATTTTGATTGCATTGGTAATGTTCTCAATATGGAACGAACTAAAAATGAATTGGTATATCTAGGTTTTTTGGTGGATAGACAAGCGGGCATTCCGAAAGGTGTGAAGGTGAATGGGGGATCATTAGTTTGTCAGTCACTTGATCGTGAGGGTCGAATGCAAAATACCACCCTGATGAATGGGGTAAATAGCTTGCTGATAGAGGAGCTCAAGAGCTCGATGCAATCAGACCAGTCAGGGCAGAACTTATATCGGGTGGTGCTTCAGATGACGGATGGGGCAGCACTACATATCAAGTTAGAGCGTACTTTTAGCACCCGGAATCTGCCATGATTCTGGTATGGGTTACCTCTTTATTACTTCTGGGTTCTTCCTTATTGGTTTGCTTAGAGCGCCTCACTGCTTTACGAATAGTGGAAGTCAAAACCATTGCGATGGCCCAACAAGGTTTTATGGAATCCGAAAAATCGGTACTTGCATGTGAGAAAAATCTCTCCAACCTTTCCACATTGAGTGAGAACACTTGTTTTATTCAATCGATTTCCAAAAATCATTGGTTAATTACGAGTAAGTCAAAACCGGCAATACAGGTTCATGTTGCTCTAGATGAAAAAACGGGTATTGCCACTCGCTTAAATTGGCGTCAAGTTTTTGAATAGGCATTTTCATCAACAGTCTGGTGCAACCCTGCTGGAGTTGATGGCGGTATTATGTATTTTTGCCATCATGACAACCATCTCGATGCCCCTGTTGCGAGAGCAGGTCGCAGCCCGAGAAATCGACTCTATTGCTAGACGATTTATTGCTCACGCCCATTTCGCGAGACAGCAAGCGTTACATTTAGGCGAGGCGGTTTTGATAAGCCCTTTTTCTATGAGTGGACCAATCAAGAATGGCTCAGAGAGTTGGGATCAGGGGTGGATAATCCAGAGTGGCTGCTTGGCAAAAACATCCAAGCCAAACTGCGTAGCCAAGCATTGGTTCTCGCAAAGTGCAATAGACCCAATTTACTTTAAGGGTGGTGGCAAGCAGTTTCAGGATCCGCATTCTGGCAAAAAAGGGATTTTATGGAATGCTGCTGGAGCCGCCAAAACTGGGCATGGTGGCTTTGTCGCTAACCGCTTGATCTTGGGTCACCGCAGAGCACCTGAGCTCGAGCGCCAGCTCATTTTGGGTAGCGGTGGGCGTTGGCGTATCTGCGATCCAGCCAGAGATACAAAACGCTGTCATTGAATGGTTTAATAGACCCATGTACAGCGCAGTTGACCAACAGTTCATGAGCGAGGCATTAGCCGAGGCTCAAAAAGCACTTTATCTAGCTAACCCCAATCCGCGGGTAGGATGCATCATTGTTAAAGATGCCGAAGTAATCGGACGGGGCTTTACGCAAAAAGTAGGTCAGGCCCACGCAGAAGTTCAGGCGATCGCTGACGCTAAATCTAAAGGTAATTCTCTTGAGGGCTCAACGGTGTATGTCACTTTAGAGCCCTGTAACCATACTGGTCGCACTCCTCCCTGCGTGGATGCGCTGATTGCGAGCAAGCCTGCAAAAGTCCTTGCAGCCATGAGTGATCCCAATCCCTTGGTGGCAGGTAAAGGATTGGAGAGGTTGCGTGCTGCTGGTATTGAAGTGCACGCTGGCCTATTAGCATCAGATGCGCAAGCGCTCAATCGTGGCTTTATTTCTAGAATGACACGGGGCTTGCCATGGGTCCGCATGAAAATCGCTGCCAGCCTTGATGGCAAAACTGCTTTACCCAATGGTCAAAGCCAGTGGATTACTGGTCCGCTCGCCCGCGCTGATGGACACCACTGGCGTGCACAAGCCTGCGCCATCGTCACTGGTGCGGGCACCGTAAAAGAAGATGATCCCTCTCTCAATGTCAGAGAGGTAATGACAGAGCGGCAACCCTGGCGAATCATCATTGACTCGAAGTTAGAGACTCCACTCAATTCAAAAATCTTGAGAAATGCTGAACAATCTGGCGTCATGATGGTTTGCGCAGAACTGGATTCACCTGCCAGTCAAGAAAAAGCAAGGTCTTTTGAAGCTCTTGGAGTAGAAGTACTTGCCATGCCAAATGCATTTGGCAAAGTCGACTTACCAGCGCTGTTTGCATATCTTGCCAAAGACCGTAACATGAATGAGATCCATGTAGAGGCAGGCTTCAAGCTCAATGGATCGATGTTGAGAGAAAATTGCGTCGATGAGTTACTGCTTTACTATGCGCCTTTCTTTATCGGCGATGGTATTGGTATGGCTAATGTGCCCACACTCCCTTCATTGGATTTAAGAAAAGATTGGCAAGTGATTGATCAGAGTCTTTTTGGTCCAGATGTCAGACTCAGATACATTAAGAACTAAAATTACCCTATGTTTACTGGAATCATTACTGCCATTGGTCAAATTCAGAGCGCTCAAGCAAAGGGCGACGGTTTGTATTTGGTAGTGGAAGTGCCCGCAGGGTATTTGGATGATGTTGCTATGGGTGACAGTATTGCTATCCAGGGTGCGTGCATGACTGCCACTCAGTTTGAAGGCAATACCTTTTCTCTCGATATCTCACGGGAGTCGCTCAATAAAACCGTCGGCTTAGATAAACCCGGACCAGTCAATCTCGAAAAGGCAATGCGTTTACAGGATCGCCTAGGGGGCCATTTGGTTAGCGGGCATGTCGATGGGGTTGGCACAGTAATTCACTTTTCTCAAGTGGCAAATGATGCCTACGGTTCTTGGCTGCTGCGGATTGAGGCTCCAAAGGAATTGGCACTCTTTTTGGCATACAAAGGATCAATTGTTGTGAATGGGGTTTCACTGACAGTGAACAAAACAGAAGACACTGCAACTGCTTGTATTGTTGATATCAATCTCATTCCCCATACTTTACAAAGTACTACATTGGGTAAGTTGCAACACGGCGATGCTGTGAATCTTGAAGTGGATTTAATAGCGCGTTATGTAGCGCGAATGCTAAATAAAACGTAACGATCCATTAGATTGAGTCTCTAAGTCCCCCGGCTTTCTTATAACCCTACTTACAATAGTCCCATTTTGGGACTATAATAGCAAAATGAGGGTAATTGCTAGAAAACATTTAGTGAAATTTTGGGAGGTTCACAGGAATGCAGAGCAGTCCCTAAGGGCTTGGTACGATGAAGCAATCAATGCTAAATGGACCTCGCCTCAGGATATAAAAAATTGCTATAGAAATGCAAGTTTCATTGGATGCAATAGAGTGGTTTTTAATATCAAAGGGAATGATTACAGATTAATAGTTGCAGTGGCATATCAGTTTGGCGCAGTGTATATAAAGTTTATCGGAACACATGCGGCATATGATGGTATTAATGCAAAAACAGTGAATATGGAGGGTATATGAAACATTTAAAACCCATACGCAATCAGATTGAATATAAGTCTGCGTTAGCTGAAGCATCCGACTTTTTTGACGCTGAGCCTAAGCTAGGTAGCAAAGAGGCTGATAGATTTGAAATTCTTTTGATGTTAATTGAAGCATATGAGGCCAAGCGCTACCCAATTTCTTCACCCGATCCAGTTGAAGCAATTAAATTTAGAATGGAGCAAGCAGGTCTTAAGCCTAAAGACTTGCAGCCGATGATTGGGGGATTAAATCGGGTCTATGAAATTTTGAATCATAAGCGCCCATTAACGCTAAGAATGATTTGGAAACTGCATTCTATGTTGGGTATTCCGGCTGAAAGTCTCATTCAACCAGATGATGAATTACGGGCGGCCTAGTTATTGATTAGTTTGCGGTAGCGAGTGGGGTCACTCACATTGGCTTGTTTAAAGCCTACCTGTCTCAGACGACAGGACTCGCATTCACCGCAAGCTTCGCCTAAGTCGTTGGCTTGATAGCAAGATACGGTTTGCGAATAATCCACTCCTAAAGTGCTGCCCAGTTGAATGATCTCTGCCTTAGTAAGACTGATGATGGGTGCGTGGACTCGAAAGCGATTCTCATTATTGATGGCTTCTACACCCGCTTTGGTTGCTAGGTTAGCCATGTGCTCAAAAGAGGCAACATACTCAGGACGACAATCAGGATAGCCAGAGTAATCCACTGCGTTGGCGCCATAAAAAACATCCAAGCCGCCTAATGACTCGGCCCAACCCAAAGCCAATGACAACAATATTGTGTTACGTGCGGGTACGTAGGTGATGGGGATTTCTTGATCGTTACCGGGCGTAGTCGGAACGGCAATCGAGGGATCAGTTAAGGCAGAGCCACCAAAACGGGTGAGATCTAAATTGACCACTTCATGACGAACCACGCCTATTTGTTTGGCAATGTGTTTTGCTGCAGCCAGTTCGGAAGAGTGCCGTTGGCCATAAGCTACTGATAGTGCGTAAGGTGAATAACCTAAGTCTTTTGCTAGCGCGAGAACGGTAGTGGAATCTAATCCACCAGAAAACAAGATCACTGCTGGTGCCCCAGGCTTGCGCGGTGCTAGATTCTGAAACGCTGCTGACAACTTAGACATGAGAATGGATTACTTGGTAGAGGCTAACAGTTGCTGAGCATCTTTAGCGGCTTCAGTATCAGGATATTTAGTAACAATTTCACTAAATGTTTTCTTGGCAGCTACTTTGTTACCGCTCTCCAATTGCGAATTACCCAATGTCACCATCGCCGCTGGAATACGTGGATGGTTAGGATATTTCTTAATCAGATTTTGTAGTTGATTGATGGCTCCGGTGTAATCCTTATTGGCGTACTTACTGTTGCCACCCCAGTAGAGTGCTAAGGGCAGATAAGGGCTTTTGGGATACTTGACTATAAATGCAGAAAAGCCCTCGTCAGCCTTCTTAAGGCTGCCTGACTGAAAGGATTTCAAAGCATCTTCATAGGCTTTTTTCTCACCCGGCTGTACTGTGCCGCTCACACCTTCAATAGTGATGGTGCGAGGTTCAAAATTGCCTAAGCGTGTGTCCAAATCTTGGTAATAAGTCTTTTGACTTGAGTTGATATCTTCGCTTTGCTTCTCGAGATTTTCAATCTTGCCGCGAAGGTCTGCATTTTCAGTTTTGAGCTTATCAATTTGCCCCTGCAACTCAAGCTGGGTAGTAGCTAAGGACTTGCGCAAGTCCAAAATGGCTTTGCGCGCCTCATCATCAGAGAAGAGCGCCCAGGCACTACTCGGGGCAGTCAAGCAAAAGAGTGCTGTACTTAAACAAAACGCTCGTGAGAGCGTTTGTTTTAAAGAGATTGAAGACATCTTCATTTAGTTCGTGATGTAAACAATATCGGCGCGGCGGTTCTCTGCCCAAGCTGCCTCAGTGTCACCTTCCGCTTTTGGTTTTTCTTTACCAAAGCTGACAGCTTCCATCTGATCGTCAGAAACACCCATCAAGTTGAGAGATTTACGTACGGCATCTGAACGACGTTGGCCTAATGCCAAGTTGTATTCAGCGGTACCGCGTTCATCGGTATTACCTTGAATAATAATTTTCTGTTTTGAATTGGCTTTTAAGTAGCTTGCATGTGCAGACAACATTTTTTGATATTTAGTCTGAACGGTGTATTCATCAAAGCCAAAGTACACACTCTTCTCAAAGAGGGGGCTCTTCGGATCATTCCATGGCTGTGATCCAAAATTACCGCTTCCACCACCACTGCCATTTGCGCCATCAACGTCATCTAGCTTCACGCTAGAGCATGCCGCCATTAAAAGGGCAGTTGCGCCGATGAGGGCAAGTGTCGCTGCGCGACGGGTGATGGAGATCTTCATGGTCTTTCCTTTTCTTACAAACTATCTAGGCAGCTCAGTAAATAGCTGAGCTTATAGGCAATATTATGCCCCCAAGCGCCATCAAAGTGAGTAATTCACCCTAAAAAGGGGTATATCAGAAAGATTGTGGGATTAAGCTGGGCTCAATCCATGAATGGACCCCAGGAAGGCTGACGCACATCAGATCCCGGAATACTTAATACCTGCTTTGAATTTCCATCCACAGAAACTGCAGCGAGTACGCGCTTCCCACCCACTTTCGTGGAGTAGAGAACATAACGACCGTTTGCAGCAAACGATGGAGATTCATCACTTGTCCCATCCGTCAATGCTTGAGCATCTCCGGTTGCTAGATTCAGAATATAGAGACGATAAGCTCCGCCAATGTTGGCAATGTAAGCCAAGTATTTTCCATCTGGAGAAATTCTCGGCGAGGTTACAAAACCTTGTTTGTAGGTAATTCTTTTGGCGCCTTCTACTTGTTCACCATCCGCACTCATGCGATAGATTTGGGGATTACCACCACGATCACTGGTGAAGTAAATAGAACGACCATCCGGTGAATACTGTGGTTCTGTATCAATGGTGCTGCCACGAGTTAAGCGATGCAATCCAGTGCCATCAGCGTTGATGCCGTAGATTTGGGTATTGCCATCCTTCGAAAGGGAGATAGCCAATTTTTTGCCATCAGGGGACCAAGCTGGCGCACTGTTATTTCCTTTTTGATTGGAGAGAGAAATGCGACGACCAGTAGCTAGTTCATGAACATAAACCACTGGCTTACGGTCTTCAAAGGATACATAAGCTACCTTTTTTCCATCGGGTGACCATGAGGGAGAAATAATCGGTTCACTGCTGTTCATGGCATTGCGAATATTTTGACCATCTGCATCGGAGATGACCAAGCGGTAGCGCTTGCCATCTTTGATGACGTAAGACAGGCGCGTAGAGAATACGCCACGCTCACCGAGTAATTTATAGATGATGTCATCTGCAATCTTATGGGCAACAGCACGCAAATTATCTGCACTGGAGTTCAGGTTTAAACCGCCCAAACTTTCTGATTTACGTATGTCAAACAGCTTGTAACGGATTTCGAACTGGCTGCCTCCCGTTTGCACTACGGAGCCAACGACTAAGGCATCGGCACCACGTGCTGCCCAGGATTTATAGTTTGGTGTGCCTTCATCGCTTTCAGCGGCATTGCCGTTCTCAGTGTTTTTGAAGTAGCCACTGCGAGCTAAATCTTGACGAATAATTTCAGTAACGCTAGTCGGTAATTTATTTTCATCTTTAAAGCGCATGACTGCGATTGGATAAAGCGATTGGCCTACACCAGTAATCTCAATATTCATTTGCGCTAATGCGGGGGTTGCTACGCTGATGCAAACTGCAACTAGCATTGCACCTAAAAAATGGAACTTCTTTACCAATTGCAACATGCTTTAGTCCTTGGGTTTAAAGGTCAGCTTAACTTCGCGTTGAGGAATTTTGCCATTGTCGTCTTTTGGCAGACTTTCTGCGCGCGATAAAGCGAGTAATACAGCGCGGTCCCAACTAGGATTACCGCTTGAGCTTAAAACGCTGGTGCTTAAGATGGCACCATCTGGTGCTAAGTTCACCTGAATCACTGCGGCAGGGTTGCCGCTAACCGATTCAGGGTTAAACACGATCAGTGGTTTCACTTTTTTGATGACCTTATCAGTCCATCCTGGAGGCGCATTGCCACCGCCGCCAACACCACTCCCTACAGTACCCCCGCTTCCGCCTTCAGCTCCCGCTGCAGCACGCAAACGCGCTAACTGATCTGCACGGGCTTTTTCAGCGGCGGCATTCGCTTTAGTTTCTGCGGGCGATGGGGCCTTAGGAGCTTCAGCTTTTTTGGGGGGCTCTGCTTTTTTCGGTTTTTCCTGCTCCTTAGGTGGAGGCGGTTTCACTACCTTAGGCGTTTCTTTCACTACCTCTTTTTTGGGAGGTTCTTTTTCTACTATCTTTTTCTTGACTGCAATATCGGCAGCCTCTTCTTTTACCTCTGTTTTTAACTCAGGTACAGGTGGAGTCTCTACTTGAGGCGCGGAATCCCAAAGCTCGACTTCCACTCCAGCAGGTGTGCTGTTATTCCAGCTAATACCAATCATCAAAAAAGCGAGTAGTCCCAAGTGGGCTATCAGTGAAAAGCTAAATGCGCGTTTCGTACTTTCTTCTTTGGTGAGCCTTCCCCGTTTAAATGGAGAGAGGGGTGACGGAAAGGTTTGTGCGCTATTCATGGCTAAATAAAAAGGATAGAAAGGAAACTGAGCCCTTATTGACTCTTGACTGCAAGGCCAACCCGTTTGACGCCATTCTCTTTTAGCTTGGACATCACATCCATCACTGTTTCATATTTAATCGACTTATCAGCCGCGATAACAATCGGTTGCTCAGCGGATTTTTCTGCCTGGGATCGTGCAAAGGCACCTAACTCAAATTTATTGAGTGTTTGAACCGGCTCACCATCTTTACGCACGATCACATTTTCATTTGCATCGATGGTTAAAAAGACAGGTGGTAAGGATTGGACTTTGGCACCCCCAACAGTCGGCAAGTTCACGACGCCAGGATTGACCATGGGCGCTGTGACCATGAAGATCACCAGTAGCACCAACATCACATCGATATAGGGAACGACGTTAATGTCGGACATCGCCCGACGTTTATTTTTGCGCAAAGAAGATCCGGCCATAGCTAATCGTTTCGCTTAGCGACCTGCAGTTTGACGCTGCAAGATGTTGGTGAATTCTTCGATAAACGTTTCAAAGCGAATCGAGAGACGATCAACATCGGTGGCCGCCCTGTTGTAGGCAACTACAGCAGGAATTGCTGCGAATAAACCAATGGCAGTTGCTACCAATGCTTCAGCAATACCAGGGGCAACTGCAGCTAAGGTGGCGTTTTGCACATTCGCAAGACCACGGAAGGCATGCATGATGCCCCAGACGGTGCCGAAGAGGCCGATATAGGGTGATACAGAGCCAACAGAGGCGAGGAAAGGGAGGTTGGCCTCCAGAATGTCCATTTCGCGCTGGTAGGTCGCTTTCATGGCGCGGCGGGCAGCATCAATTTCGCGTACTTTCATGAATTCTTGCATTCCCGCTTCGAAAATGTGTTCGAGGACGGCATCGCTACGGGTATTGCGCTGAGCAGACTCCAAAAGGGTGTTTAGATCACCACCGGACCAAAAGTCACGCTCAAAGCGCTCGGTATCTTGCCTAACCCCCCGTAAAACGGCGGTTTTCTTAAAAATGATGGTCCAAGAGGCTACCGACATCCCGAGTAATAACAACATTACTAACTGGACTAATAGGCTGGCATTGAGGACTAGGGAGAGAAAGGAGAGGTCTTGTGTAGGGTTCATGGTGGATTTTGTATGATGTAGGTTGATTTTACTAAGTTAATTCACTCAGCTATCCAACTTCTTCAGGATTATTACTATGTTTGACCGTCAAAACACTTTAGCCAAAACTGACCCAGAGCTGTGGGCAGCCATTCAGAACGAAAATAAGCGTCAAGAAGACCATATTGAGCTGATTGCCTCTGAAAATTACACTTCACCAGCAGTCATGGCCGCCCAAGGCTCCCAACTGACCAATAAGTATGCCGAAGGCTACCCTGGCAAGCGTTATTACGGCGGATGTGAATTTGTGGACGTTGCTGAGCAATTGGCAATTGATCGTGTCAAAGCATTATTTGGAGCTGAAGCGGCAAACGTGCAACCCCATTGCGGAGCTTCTGCAAACCAAGCAGTCTTTTTAGCTTTCTTAAAACCAGGTGACACCTTTATGGGAATGAGTTTGGCTGAAGGTGGACACTTGACTCACGGTATGGCATTGAACATGAGTGGTAAGTGGTTCAATCCAATCGCATACGGTCTCGATAAAAACGAAGAAATTGATTACGAGCAAATGGAACGTTTGGCGAGAGAACACAAACCCAAACTGATTATTGCCGGTGCATCTGCTTACTCCAGAAAAATTGATTTTGAGCGTATCGGAAAATTGGCTAAAGAAGTAGGCGCGATTTTTATGGTCGACATGGCGCACTATGCAGGTCTTGTTGCGGCGGGTGAGTATCCAAACCCAGTGCCACATGCTGACATTGTTACTTCCACTACGCATAAGAGTTTGCGTGGCCCCCGTGGCGGCATTATCTTGATGAAGGCTGAGCACGAGAAGGCCATTAATTCTGCGGTATTTCCTGGCTTGCAGGGCGGCCCCTTAATGCACGTCATCGCTGCTAAAGCAGTAGCATTTAAAGAGGCGCAGGAGCCTGGCTTCAAAGATTATCAAAAGCAAGTGGTATTAAATGCTCAAGCCTTAGCGGAGACATTGATCTCGCGTGGCTTGCGGATTGTTTCTGGGGGTACAGATTCCCACGTGATGTTGGTGGATTTGCGCGCTAAGAAAATGACCGGTAAGGAAGCAGAGCGGGTGTTGGGTGAAGCCCATATTACGTGTAACAAAAACGGTATTCCAAACGATCCAGAAAAACCAATGGTGACCAGCGGTATTCGCTTAGGTTCACCTGCAATGACCACGCGTGGTTTTAAAGAAGCTGAGGCAAGACAAGTGGGTAATTTCATTGCGGATGTTTTGGATAATCCAAATGATGCTGACAATATTGCCAAGGTTCGCGCTCAGGTTTCTGAGTTGACTAAGCGCTTCCCGGTTTACGGCTAATCACTCGTTACTCACAGAAAATCTACTTTGCGCTGCCCTTTCTGCCATAACGACGACACTCAGGTACTTGACACTCGGGTGTCTGACGAAGGCGATACCATTCGCCGTCGACGCCGTTGCGCCAAGTGTGACAAGCGCTTTACGACTTATGAGCGAGTGGAGTTGGTTCTGCCGGCAATTGTGAAGAAAAATGGCAGTCGCGTTGAATACAGTCACGATAAGTTAGCGAGCTCCCTCAAGCTAGCTCTCAGAAAACGTCCTGTTTCCTCTGATTCCGTGGACGAAGCCATTGCCCGCATTGAGGAAAAATTACTCAGCCTTGGTGAAAAAGAGATCCCAAGTGAGCGGGTGGGCGAATTGGTCATGCGCGAACTGAAGCGATTAGATAAGGTTGCCTATATTCGCTTTGCCTCTGTGTATCGTAGCTTTGCGGATATTGAGTCTTTTGAGAGCGCTCTCAAAGAGTTGAAGTAGTGGATTACTCATTTTTCAATGAACATATTCACTTGTTAGCACGATAAATGATTGATCAAATCTTGGTGACCGGTGGTGCTGGTTATATTGGATCACATACGGTGGTTCGGTTAATTAATGCTGGTTTTGATGTGACCGTTCTAGATAATTTTTCCAATAGCAGCAGAGACGTAATTGGAAGGATAGAGGAGTTAACTGAGAAACCTTTGCATTATGTAGAAGGAGATATTCGGGATCGAAGCACCTTAAAGCATATATTTAGTAAAAACTCATGCAGCGCTGTAATGCATTTTGCTGGCTTAAAGGCTGTGGGAGAAGGAGAAGTAAGGCCTCTCAAGTATTACGATAATAATGTGATGGGAAGTATCGTTTTATTTGAGGAAATGGTTTTAGCAAATATCAATACGTTGATCTTTTCATCTTCCGCGACTGTATATGGAAACCATAAAACAGTTTGCTACACAGAAAACACTCCCTTGGCACCTGTGAATGTTTATGGCAAAACTAAGTTAATGGTTGAAGATATATTGCGGGATCTTCAAAAATCAAAACCAGATTTTAGAATAGCGCTACTACGATATTTTAATCCTGTAGGCGCACATGAATCAGGGAAAATTGGAGAGAATCCATTTGGCGTGCCTAATAACTTAATGCCCTTTATTGCCCAAGTAGCGGTTGGTAGGCAACAAATGCTTAAGGTATATGGCGGAGACTATCAAACACCTGATGGAACTGGTTTGCGAGATTATATTCATGTTGAAGATCTTGCCGAGGGACATTTAGCTGCCTTGAATGCATTGAGCAAAAAGGATTCTTCAATTACTGTGAATCTTGGAACAGGAAGGCCCTACAGCGTATTGGAGATGATCAATGCTTTTGAGATTGCATCAGGCAAAAAGATTCCTTATGAAATAGTTGGCCGGCGCCCAGGAGATCTTCCGGAATATTATGCAGATCCGACTTTGGCAAAAAAAGTTTTGAGCTGGGAGGCTAAATTAGGTATCGAGCGTATGTGCGCTGACTCTTGGCGCTGGCAAAAAAATAACCCAGCCGGATATGCCTGATTATGAAATTAAAAGCCTGCGACAGCAGGCTTTTAATTAATGAGGATAACTATCTATTTCAATAATTGAGTCTTTTGAGAGCGCTCTCAAAGAGTTGAAATAATCCCAATTGCCTTACAAAACGACTTCCAAGCCTTTGCGCTCAATCAAGGATAGTAATTTTAGAGATGGCCCGCTTGGGCTTTTATCACCGGCTTCCCATTTTTGGATGGTAGATAAGCTTGTATTGATGGTCAGCGCGAATACTGCCTGACTTAAGCGACTCTTAGTCCGCAAGCGCTTAATGCGCGTTGGGGTCATGGGGGCTACATCCAGGTTTTGTAGAGCCTGGAACTCATCCATACTTTTTTTTGTGATTATTCCTGACCGATGCAAACCAGCCATCGTTTCTCGCATCTCCTGAATGATGCGACTTTTCTTGTTATTGTTCGTCATTTCTCACCTCCTTCATTTCGTTGGCGCTGATTGCAATATCAATGTCGTTATCTGACAAATGCAACAATCTTTTTGCTACTTCTTTTCAGCATAAGAGTCGGTTTTAAATATATGCTTCTTGATCATGCAAAACTATACCACCCAGTGGTATAGATAGATATTACCTTATATCTTGACAATGAAAAAGGGGCTGCAATTGCAGCCCCTTTAAAGGTGGATATAAAGGCTTACTTCAATACAGCAAAGATAGAAGTAGTGATGTCATCAACACTGCCAGTGCCATTCACTTTGCGATAGGCAGGTGCTTTCACTTTGTCTGTTGGACTTGCTTGAACTGCCCAAGATGAATAGTACTCAACCAGTGGACGGGTTTGATCATCGTAGACTTGCAAGCGTTTGCGCACAGTCTCTTCTTTGTCGTCATCGCGCTGAATCAATGGGTCACCAGTGACATCGTCTTTACCCTCAACTT
>Ga0194037_1001251_pt1 | contig 18620 bp, 6 predicted proteins | sample JunL306m_MetaG_FD_148653 | JGI IMG/M metagenome (GOLD analysis project Ga0194037, IMG submission 148653) | Anoxic zone freshwater microbial communities from boreal shield lake in IISD Experimental Lakes Area, Ontario, Canada - Jun2016-L304-6m | ecosystem: Environmental > Aquatic > Freshwater >...
ATGTGACAGTAGCAGTAGCCAAAGCAACACCAGGCGTAACGACCTGGCCGACAGCCAGCGGCATAACCTTTGGTCAGGCGCTCTCCGCCTCTACCCTCACGGGCGGCGTCGGTTCTGTAGCCGGTTCATTCGCCTTCACAACTCCGACGACCATACCGACCGCAGTTGGCAACTACAGTGCCTCGGTTACCTTTACTCCGACTGATGCAACCAACTACAACACAGTCAGCGGCACTGTCACCGTTGCCGTAGCCAAAGCCACACCGACAATCACCACTCTGCCGACAGCCAGCGGCATCACATTCGGTCAGGCACTCTCCGCCTCTACCCTCACGGGCGGCGTTGGCTCTGTAGCCGGTTCCTTCGCCTTCACAACTCCGGCGACAGTACCACCTGCAGTTGGCAACTACAGTGCCTCAGTTACCTTCACCCCGACTGATGCCATCAACTACAAAACCGTAAGCGGAACAGTAACAGTAGTAGTTGCTCAACCCGACATCACACCGCCTGCAGTTGTGCTTTACACCCCTGCGGGAGACGCCATCACAAACAACCCAACTCTTTCGGTAACGGGCAATGTTGTTGATGAAGGCGGAATCAGTGCTTTGACGCTCACCAATAACGGGGTTTCAGTTAATCCTCTTGTTGATCCATTGTCAGGGGATTTCAGCTATGCATTGACACTTGCTGAAGGGGAGAACGTGATAACAGCCACTGCTGTGGATAATGCGAGCAATTCGTCAACGACAGGTTCGGTCAAAATCACCTATGACCCGAAGGCTCCGGTACTCACGGTAATAAAACCGACAAATGACAGCAAAATTGCTCAATCATTTACCGATGTCACCGGTTCTGTTAACGAAGCAGTAAAGTATATAACAGTGACCGTACTGGACAAAAACCAGATACAGGTTGACCAACAGACTGCGGCGATGAACGCTCTTTCTTTCAGTGCTACAGTTAACCTTGCAGCTGGCGTGAACACAGTTGTAGTCACTTCAGTCGATCTTGCCGGTAATACCTCTAAAGAGAGCCGCAAGGTAACATCAGACACAACCAAACCAAACGTCGCAATCACTGATCCGGCTGCCGATATCACTACCGCCCTTTCCGAATACACGATAACCGGCAGTGTATCTGACCTTTACACATCAATTACATCAGTAGCCATTACGGTTGTAGACACTTCCACATCAGCGGTGATCGCAAATTACTTAGTGGCACCGTCGAGTGGAACATTTGCACAGAAAATCCAGCTTCCGGAAGCAAAACAGTATCAAATTAGTGTTGTTGCGACAAACGAGGCAGGAACGGTATCTAATCCGGCGAAGGTGAACATCATCAAGCAGTCAGTCTGGAATGATGTATCCGGCCAGGTAACCGTATTAAAGGCCTCGCCAGTCTACAACCTCACAAATGATCTTTACTATGTGACGGTGAAAGTTACCAACAAAGCCGGCAACTCTCCATTAAGCGGTAAGATAAGGATGGTAGTTACCAATCCATCCAAAGCATTCAAGCCTTCAACAATAGGTCTTGGTGTACCTGATGGATACCTCTCTCCGACGGAGCCGTACTTCTACATTCAGTCTGAGACAGGCACGCTTGCAGCCGGTGCGTCTATCACCGTCAAGAATACTTTCGTACCTCTGACACCGATCACTTTTGGTGTCAGAATCGAACAACAAAAGTAATTTGGAGAATCATTTACTGCTACGACTATTTTTTAAAAGGTCTCGTTTAATTTAGACTAAGAAGCAGGAGGCATACCCATGGTGTTAAAGAGGATGGGAAAGTATATTCTGGCTGCGGCGGCAATCTGCCTGTTGCCGGTGGCGGCGATGGCGATTCCGCAGATCATGAGCTATCAGGGGAAGCTGAATGATAAGAATGGTGTGCCGGTGAATGACAGCAGAACCATGACATTCAGCATGTACAGTTCCGTCGGCAGCCCCAATCCGCTCTGGAGCGAGACCAAGAGTGTGCCTGTGGCGAGCGGTGCGTTCAGCGCCGAACTAGGCACCGGTATGCCGCTGCCGGATAGCATGTTTCGCTACAGTAAGCTGTATTTGGGGATCAAGGTGGGGGAGGATAGTGAGATGACTCCGCGTCAGCGGGTGACGAGCGGGGCGTTTTCTTTCCGGTCGTATAAGGTTGAATTTCCTGTTGTGCCTGTTGGTTCAGTCATGGCGTGGATGAAAAGCCCCAATGTACCGGCCTTATCGGATGGATGGGTGGAGTGCAACGGGCAAAAATTGATTGATACGGAAAGTCCTTTAAATAACCAGTTTCTTCCAAATCTCAATGGTGAGAATAGATTTTTAAGAGGAAATTCAGCCAGTGGGACATCTGGAGGTTCTGACAATCATTCTCATGGAATGGGACTTGTTACACGCGGGTTCTTGGCTGGAACAGTATATGCCTTTTCAGGTGTTGGGGGAGCTAACGCAACTAGTCCATCTGGGTTAGGTATGACCGGCAACACATACGGTACAGATACCAAACCACTTTATTATGATGTCGTCTGGATCATGAAAATCAAATAGGGCTGCCCCTCTGATTTGTTTGACATTCAATATGCGCGAGGGATTTATGAGAAGAAATACGATAGCTGGTTTGTTAATGATGGTCACGCTCTGCCTGTGCGTCCCAACTATTGTCGTGGCAGTTCCCAACATCATGAGCTACCAGGGCAAGTTGAATGATCGAGCCGGAAATCCGATCAATGGTAGCAAGAACATCACTTTTACGATTTACGATGTTGCTTCTGGAGGTACTGCTCTCTGGACTGAAACACAGAATGTAGTTATTACTAATGGCATACTGAATGTTGAGTTGGGATCAGTGGCCGTAATCCCTGATTCTCTATTTAATTCAGATAACAGGTATATTGGAATAAAAATCGGCACTGACAGTGAGATGACACCACGGCAGAGGATTACAAGTGGTGCATATTCGTTCAAGTCAAAAAGTTCGGAAACCTCGGATCGAATGCTGAATTATTTGGGGTTGGTGAATCTGAGGAGTTTGGAACTAGGAACTAGTAATCTCGGTGGGGGGCTGACAGATGGTTGGGGAGAGGTATATATAGACTCCAATGGCAAATATGATAGCGTTATCGGAGGGACTGCATTATATGACAACCAGCTCCTCAAATTTGTTTGTAATTTTATTGGTAATGCCTCTGTAGATACAACTTCAAACCCCAATAATTTTGTTAACCCCAATTATGCTTTTGATAATAATGATTCTACCGCAGCGACTATACAAACTTCTTCTAGTAATGCTACGTACACCATTGGGAAAATATTTCCTGCAAAATCTATATCCACAGTTAAGTTTGTAGCCGAGACAACCATAAATCAAGGTTCAGGCTGGGGATCCGGAGTTAAACTACAAAGTTTTAATGGCAGTACTTGGAGTGACATACCTAACACCAGTATGTGGGATAATAATGGGGGCGTTGGAAAATTCGCAAAAATTTCTTATATAAATAGTTCTATTCAGGGCGTAAGAGCGCAATTTGACAGTTTAAGCACAATACATTCATTTACACTATATTCTCTTGAATATGGGATAGGTGAGATAGAGTCAACAATAGTACATTCAATACCTGTTGGAGCACTCTCCGGCAAAATAAGCAAATCGATTGGTATCCCATTAATTGACAACTGGGAAGCAGGCGCTGACATCCAATACAAACTTTCAAATGCCAGCGAAGACACAGGTTGGCTTCCTGCGGGCAACAACCCTCTCTCATCAACCTTCACGACCTTCACCAGCCAACCGACAACACTGACAGTCAAATTGATTCCCAAATCTTCTAATCCGACGGGGGGATTCCCTTCAATCAAAGGCTTCTGGGTTTACGCTGAGTAGCCGATGCAATTACTACGCATACTCATAGTCTTAGCAGTTATTGCATGCTCCCCATGCTTGGCGATCTTTGCTGCCACCAGTGAAAACCATGAACTGCTGCTGGGTCAGTTCAACTATGGTAGCGGGGTACGCACTTCGGAAAACTATGCCTTCCAGTATGACAAGATAAATCTGAGCATCGGTAGTGGGGCATCTACCAGTCCTGACTATGCGATGCAGTCCGGTCTTGTGGAAATGAATCCCTCGGCTGGATCCGCCCCTACCGGTTCTGTGCAGACTGGTCGCTATACCAAGTCTATTAATGCGCCTCTTGCTCTCACCTGCCAGTCCACCAACGGCTGCACCCAGATGAAATTCAGCAATGACAATATAACCTGGTCTGATGCGGAAACCTTCGCTACCACCAAAATCTGGCCACTCACAACCGGTGACGGTAAGAAGATTATCTTCGCCCGCTTCAAGGATACGCTGGGCACTTGGTCGCAGGTCTACAGCACCGACACCATACTCGACACCGTCGTCCCCACAGCCATTATTACTCCATCCAGCGGACTCTATTCAGCCTCCCAACAGATTACAGTCTCTCCATCTGAGGCGGCAACCATCTTCTACACACTTGACGGGTCACCTCCATCAACCAGTTCCGCAGTCTACACCGCCCCTCTTACGCTCCAGTCTGATGCAACTGTTAACGTGCTGGTCGTTGATCCGGCAGGAAATCAGAGTGCTGCTACTCAGTCTTATCAATTCTGCCTCAATACCGACGGAAGCTTGTGCGTCGGGAGAAGCACAAATTACAAGACTCCGGGGGCCAATTTCAACTATGGTGGCAAGCCGGGGTATTCCACTAATTACACTATTTCCAAAGCGATCATCAATGCTCAGCCGGTGGGTGTTTCCAACAGTGCAAACTACACTGTTCAGGCAGAAGCGCTCGACAGCGGCACAGGTAATCTTCCGGCTTGTGGTGTCATAATCAACAAGGATAGCCTGTCGACTAATGTTGGGACTGTAGAACTCGGCCTGATCTGCAGCGCCGTACAGATACCTAATTCAGTTAACAGCTGCACTGATGTGGCAATTTCCAACAACGGCTACTCCTGGGCAAGTGTCGCTCCAAACATCAGCCCACGGCCATACGCTACATCGACCACCTGGCCGCTGCCGAGTAACGACGGGGAAAAACGTGTTTATGTAAAATTCAAGGACAGTCAGGGTAACTGGTCGCTGCCGTGCAGTGATTCTATCACCCTTGACACCAAGTCGCCGGTTGTCACGGCTTCGCCAGTTGGCGGCACATTTATCAACGCCCAGACGGTAACACTAACCGCCGGGGAAAATTCTACTATTTACTACAGTATCGATGGCAGCACACCAACTTCCGCTTCGCTGATATATAAGACCCCGATCTCTATTGCCGCTGATACGACGCTCAAATACATGGCAGTGGATAAAACCGGCAATGCCGGACAGGTGGGGCAACAGGTCTATGTGATCTGCGACGGCAGTAATTTCACCATTATTGGCTATGTATGGGATTCTATCGCAGATGCCCCCATAGCCAATGCCACCGTTACCCTCTCAAATGGCCAGACGATTGTCAGTGATGGTAATGGCGTCTATGCCTTCAGCGGACTAGCCAAAGGGTATTACACCATCACCTCGGTTAAGCCGATTTCCGGAGGCTATGCCAACTATCAGAAAGAGCAACTGCTCTGCAAGAATACCACTGATAATCAGATACGCCTTGATGCAGTGCTTTCCAAAAACAATACCGTTTTTGGACTTAATGCCAAATCGGGATATAGCGCACATGGGGTGAACACTTCCACCGGCAACTTCGCCTGGTCAGAAACCGATTTTGAAATACCGGGGCGGGGATTGTCCTTCGAGTTTAAAAGGGGCTACAACTCTCAGGATAATACCACCGGGATTCTCGGCTATGGTTGGAACCACAGCTTGAACGCCTCACTGGTTGAAGAGAGCGCTACGGTGGTTACGGCGCGGTGGGGTGACGGAAATACCGAAACCTGGACCTGGGACAACGCCAAGAGCGCATATGTGCCGCGATACGGTGTGTTCAGCAAACTGACAAAAATCAGCAACCTCTACACCGTAACCATGAAGGATATGACCAGGTATGTCTTTAATGCTTCCAAACAGCTGGACAGCATTATCGATGATAACAACAACAGCGTGCACCTGACATGGAACGGTTCCAATCTGGAGTCGGTAACCGATACGGTGGGCAGGATTATTTCCTTCGCATATGATACCAACACGCCGATAAACCGCCTGACCCGTATCACCGATCCGATCAGTCGTTCAGTTGTTTTCAATTACGACGGCAGCGGCAACATGGTTAGTTCCACAGACACTGGCGGCAATGTCACGACCTATACCTATGATGCCAATCATCAGATCCTGACCATTACCGACGCACGTGGCAGCGTGGTGGCCACCAACAGTTATGACGACCTGCGCCGGGTGGTATCCAGCCAGCGCGATGCCCTGGGCGCCCAGACCCTCTACAGTTACGACGAGGCGAAGAAGAATACCAAGATAGTCGATCCTTACGGCAATATTTCATATCACTTTTTCGATGACAAACTGCGCCTGATCAAGGAGACCGACAGCCGGAATTTCTCAGCGCAGTATGTCTATAACACTCGCGGCAATTTGACCGAGTTTACCGACAAGCGGGGCAATGTCACCAAGTACACTTATGAAGTGGTTGCCACTGTTGAGAACGATAATATCGCGAAAAAGGAAGAACCGCTCGGCAAGACCACCGAAACAACCTATGACGCCAACAACAACCCATTGACGAAAAAAGACGCCAAAGGCTACATTACCACCTATACCTATGAAGGCGGCAATCTAAAGAGCGTTAAGAACCCCGACACGCCGACCGGGCAGTATTTCCTGGTTAACGATTACGACCAGTTCGGCCAGCTTATCAAGGTGACCGATGCAAAGGGGAATATCACCCGCAATGCCTATGACGTCTATGGCAACAAGGTATCGGTGATTGATGCCCTGGGGAACGAGAGCAATACCTATTATGACTTGATCGGGCGCAAGACCACCGAAGCCCGGCCGTTTGGTCGGGGAATGCTCTACGAATACGACGCCAACGGTCTTCCAGTGCGGGTGACAGATGCTCTGGGCGGCACAACTGTGTTTACCTACGATGCCAACGGCAACAAGACTGCCCAACAGGATGCCAGGGGTTACAGCACTCTTTTTGCCTATGACGCCAAAGACCATCTGATCAGCAGGACATTGCCGATGGGCGAGGTGGAACAGTACATCTGGGATCTCATGGACCGCCAGGTCGGGGTGAAAAATGCCATGGGAGCTACATCAAGCAAAATCTACGACCCGCTGGGGAATGTGCTGCAGGAAATCGATGCCCTGGGCAACAAAGTCTCGCACGAATATGACGCCAACGGCAACCGGTTGAAGAGTACCGATTCCCGTGGCAATGCCACAACTTTTGTCTATGACGAGCTGAACCGCCTGAAGGAAAAAAGTAATCCGCTGAGGCAGAAAGAGACCTATACCTACGACCTGAACGGCAACCGCCTTACTGTAACCAATCACCTTAACGAAACCGTAACTTCCACCTATGATGTTATGAACCGGCTGAAAACGGTTGCTGACCACAGGGGCAATACCATTACCAACGATTATGACGAAGTTGGCCGACTGGTGAAAGTTGCCGATGCAAAACAGAATCCGACCAGTTTCGAGTACGACGCAGTTGGGCGACTGGTCAAGGTTACGGATGCTGAAGGAGGCATAGTAACCGCCCAGTATGATGCCCTGGGGAACCGGACTGCGGTAACAATGAGTAACAAATTGCCATCCGGCGAAATACGCCAGCAGACCACCACCTATACCTATGACGTGCTGAACCGGCTGACGAATGAAAGCAGTCAGTTAGGAAGCAAAGGACTTGCCTATGACGCCGTGGGCAACGTGATATCCATGAGCGATGTCACCGGCACCACGACTTTAAGCTATGATCAGGATAACCGGGTTACCGGCAAAAATTACCCTACTGGTGGCACGGTAGCTTATGAATACGATGCAAATGGTAACCGGACCAAAACCACCGATTCACTGGGGAACATCACATATACCTATGACAAGCTTGACCGGATTTCTGAAATCACCGATCCGTTCGGCAATGCCATAGGCTACAGTTGGGACGCAAACCGTAACCGCACCGCCATCAAATATCCCGGCAGCCGTGAGGTCTATTATACTTATGATAGCTTGAACCGGCTGAGTCGCGTACAGGACTGGAGCGGCACCGCCACCACCTACAGCTATGATGCTGCCGGTCGCCTGGCTGGGCAGATCATGGGGAATGGGGCAACGGTTGCTTACAGCTATGACAATGCCGGACGCCTGACCGGCAAGGATGACAAGACCGCCACCGGTACGACCATCGCCAGTTACAGCTATGGCCTTGATGCAAACGGCAACCGTGAATCAATGGTCATGAACCAGCCACTGGTGCCTAAGCCTGCCATCAGCAGCACAACCTTCACCTACGACAGTGCCAACCGCATTCTGACCGGTGGCGGCGCCACCTACAGCCACGACGGCAAGGGGAACCGCACAGCCAAGGCCGTTGGAGCGATTACCTCCCAGTATGCCTATAACCAGGAAGACCGGCTGACCCAGGTACGGACCAACAGCGCACTGCAGCAGGAATATCGTTATGACAGCAGCGGTCGGCGTTTTGCCTCGGTGGAAAATGGCGTCGAGACCCGCTATCTGCTCGACCTGGCAGGCGGCATGGAGACGGTGCTGGCCGAGATGACTACCGGTGGTGCGGTGAAGAAATACTACATCCATGGTGACGGCCTGCTCTACAGCGTGGATGGTACCACCAACGAGCGGCTCTATTACCACTATGATCCGCTGGGCAGTACCGTGGCTATTACTAACGCCGGTGGAACAGTCACCGACAAATATGCATATACACCCTTTGGTGAATTGAACCGGAGTGAAACCGCCCACGACAATCGATTTACCTATGTGGGCAAGTATGGCGTCATGCAGGAACCGAATGGTCTGTATTTTATGAGGGCCAGGTTCTATGATCCTGAGACAAAGCGGTTTATGGGAGTGGATCCGTTGAGAGGGGATTTTACGGCATCACAAAGTCAAGCACCGTATGGATATGTCCAAAATAATCCACTTATTTTTATTGATCCAAAAGGATTGTTCATAACTGATTATTTAAGTGGGCCAGAGGGAAAGCTAATATCTTTAGGTGATTTAGACAGTACTTCAAGTGTAGTCGATACTATATCAAAAGGTAATCCTGATGAAATAGGTGACGCTATTGTAAATTCTTTTAACCTGTATGGATTTATTGATTCCATACAAGAAGGATCATTAGATGCTGTTAGTGGTAATAAAAGTAAAGATAAGCAAGATCCATTTTATCAACTTAGTTATGCATTTCAAAAAATTATTAATCCATTCACTGATTTAGTTGATCATATTGATTGGTCAAAGTTATCGTTTGGTAATAATGGTCCAGCGAAAAAGACTTCTAACGTTAGCAATAATTTAGATAAATCTATAAATTCAACTAATAATGTTACTTCGCAAATGAAAACTCCAACGAGCATCCCAAAAAATATTGATAATAATCCTACAGCGAGCATCAATTCTGGCGGAAGCAAAACAAAAATCTGGTACGACACCGTCAAAGACACGCATGGTGGTTTTGTCCTTATCAAATACACAAAATCAAATGGTGTCAAAACTGCTGCCATTGAGCGCCGTTGGAATAACAGCAAGAAGAAATAGCGACACAGTCTCTGGACCGAGTATCCGCTTAGCCGAAACGCAGATTTGAATAGATCCGGATTATTATGCTGACAGTAAAACGACACATACGATGTATGAATATGATCCTGGCAGTTATGGCTCTGCTGGTTATGGTGACAATCGCCCATGCCGAAAGCGTCACCTTTGCCTATGATAAACTGAATCGCCTCGTCACGGCGACCTATGCCGATACGGTCATCACCTACACCTATGACGGCGCCGGTAACATGATGCAGGCAGTTACCACTCAACGAAATTCCGCTATCACCGGTGTCTGTGGTGGCGATAATGGTAAAGTGCTTGATGCAGCCCCGCAAAATCTTTGCCTTACCGGAACTCCTTCTGCATTAACCGGAACCGGCCCATGGAACTGGAACTGTCTAGGGAGCGGTGGTGGATCAACTGATGGTTGCACGGCAAGTCTGTTTGCGCCAACTATCGATACCAAGCCGCCCTCATACTCTAACCAAGCAACCGGAACTATAACCTTCAGCGCCAATTCAGCGGCTACCTTCCAGTGCCAGTTGGATAATGGCAGTTTTGTTCCCTGCACATCTTCGTTCAGCTACAGCAATCTGACCAGTGGACAACACACCGTCACGATCAGGGCCACAAATTCCAACGGTACGACCAGCACCACTTCCACCACATTCACAATCGTATCCAATACTGCCCACAGCATTGCCCCTGCTTCACTCAATGCCGGAACTCTGCCGGTGGGGGCAACCGGTGTGGTCCAGGCACTTGTTCTGAGCAATACCGGGGCATCTCCGCTAACCATATCCAATATTCCAGCAGCAGCCGGAGATTTTCAGATTACCCATACCTGCCCGGTAACTCTGACGATGGATGCCAACTGCCTTATCAGCACAACCTTTAAACCGACATCAGCCGGGAACAGGAATGCAACTCTCACAATCACCGATAGCTCCGGGCCTCTGGTTATAGCGCTTACCGGTACGGGAAGCATAACGGTCAGCGGTATGGTGTCCGACCCGGCCAATGTCAATAACATAGTTGCCGGTTTTGACGGCGCAGGAATCTATCGGAGCAACAATGGCGGGACAACCTGGACACCGGCAACCCTGCAGCCAGCTTATCTGCGGGTAACAGCCCTGGCAGTGAAACCGGCCCAGTTCCTGAAAATCTATGCAGCATCTTATGGTGGCGGTGTCTTCAGCAGCGATGATAGCGGCACGACCTGGTCTGCCTGCGCCAACACCGGCCTGACGAACCTGAACATCCTCTCCCTGGCTATTGACAGTGCGGGCAAGCTTTACGCCGGAAGTGAAGAGGGGGTATTCAGCAGCGCCAATGACTGCGTCGACTGGATCGCTACCAACACCGGCCTGCCAAACTAAGGGGCCACGTATGCGACCGTATCGGCAATTATTACTGGTCCTGGCACTGATTATATCCTCTACTATTCCAGCCATGTCCAGCGATAACGAGTGGACTGGCTCCGGCCCGTTTGCCACTAATCAGGGGAATCGCATCATCAAAAAACTGACGGTAGCATCTGATGGAGTAATTCTGGCGGGCACTGGAAGCGGAACGGTGTTTTCCTTAACTACGACCTTACATGCCACTTGTGGTACCTCCAATGGCAAGTCGTTCCCTATCGCACCGACCACAGGCTTATGTAATTCCGGCACACCCGATCAGGTCCCTGCAGGCTCCGGGCCGTGGAGTTGGGTTTGCAAAGGGTTAAACGGCGGGCATAATGTCAGTTGTAGCGCATCGTTACAGGTCACCGCACCTGTTCAGACCGGCAGCAACGTTGCGGTTACTCCAACGCCGGCAGTAAAGCTCAACTTTAGTAATGTGAGCAGTCCCGGTACTGTACAGGTTAAATCCACAAATGGTCCTGGTATTTCGATTACTGTTGGCTCTATTGACTACACAATAGTTCCCGGCACCTCGTATGACATAGCAAGCACAGCTGCAACAAGCGGCCTGATAACCGTCTGTATCTCCTACAACCCCGCAAAAATCTCAGTCAGCGAGAACATCCTCCGTCTTCTACGCAGCAACGGTACATCGTGGGATGATATCACCACGTCGGTTGATACTGTTAATGATCAGGTCTGTGGGCAGACAACGATACTGTCATCATTCGTCATTGGTTACAGGAATATCCTGAAATCCGGAGACTGCAATGGCGACGGCTCTGTCACGATTGATGAAGTCCAGTCGGCTATCAATATGTACCTGGGCCTCAAGACTCCTGCAACCTGCGTAGATATTAATGGAGATGGAGTTACTATTGACGAGGTCCAGAAGGTGATTAATGGGTATTTGGGGTTGTGATTTGAGGGGATGATGGAGTAAATTAGAATATTAACATTCACTATATTTAATAATAATGGCCTGTTCTGTGATAAGCTTTGCTGCGGACAGGTTTGTCAAAGACGAACTTCTGATCAGGTTTGATGATACTGTCAGTTCTGACGACACCGGCTTGATCATAACATTGCTCAATGGCCGAAAGACCGGAGAAAGCTCACGTCACCCGATCGAACGGATCAAGTTGACTCCCGGTGGACAACATCGAAGAGGTACAGAAGGTAATTTGGGGATGTGACAATTGCATATATGTAGGATGGCGGGAGGAATCCCGCCTACTACCAAGATTTGTTTTCTACTGATTTTGAGATGAGATAGCGGGAGGGGATATGCGGAGAGTTTTTCTGGGTTTGATTAAGATGGGGCTTGTGGGGATTTATTGTTTAGCCATTTTGCTAACATATATTGTGACAGAAGTGAAAGCTGCAACATTAAGTCCTCCGAGCCCAGTAAGTCCTCTAAATGGAAATAGTAAAACGAAGGATGTGAACTGCAAGGTGCCGATCTCGTGGAGCAATGTTACTGGAAATACTGGTTATGCTCTTAATGTTGATGCACTAGGTGATATGGTAATGTCACAAAATCAAACGCTATATAGCGCTACGCTTACAAATGGAAGTCACAACTGGAAAGCATGTACAAAAAATGCATCAGGATGTGGAACATATTCAGCCATACAAACATTTACAGTTTTGGCTCCAGCCACTCTAAGCCCACCAGTTTTGACAAGTCCAACAGGAGGGACAACTGTAACGGTTTCAACTTTACCTGGCACGGTTACTCTACAATGGCAGGCAGTGAGTGGGGCAACAGGGTACGAGTTAAACGTTGATGGCAATCAAGTGTTGATAACTAGTGGCAGTCAAACTACGTACAACGCAACGTTAAATGCAGGATCACATCAATGGTATGCTAGAACAAAAAATTGTGCGGATGCCTATGGTTCATGGACATCGACTACAACATTCACCGTTCAGCAGAGCACTTTATCAGCACCTTCTTTGAGCAGCCCTTCAAATGGTAGCGTGGTTACTGTCAGTACCCTGCCTGGTTCAGTTTCGCTGCAATGGTCTACGATAAGCGGTGGAAACGGCAAATACAATCTTGAAGTTGACACAAATCCCGTAAATAACGTTAGTGGTACAAGTTACACCGCTTCTCTCAATTCCGGATCGCATCAGTGGCGAGCCTGCACACAAAACACATCTGGAGTCTGTGGTCCCTGGTCAGGTTATTCAACATTTACTGTCCAACAGAGCACTTTATCAGCACCATCTTTGAGCAGTCCTTCAAATGGTAGTGTGGTCACTGTCAGCACCCTGCCTGGTTCGGTTCCGCTGCAATGGTCTACAGTAAGCGGTGGAAACGGCAAATATAATCTTGAAGTTGACACAAATCCTATAAATAACGTTAGTGGTACAAGTTACACAGCTTCTCTCAATTCTGGATCACATCAGTGGCGTGCCTGTACACAAAACACATCTGGAGTCTGTGGTTCATGGTCAGGTTATTCAACATTCACTGTCCAACAGAGCACTTTATCAGCACCATCTTTGAGCAGTCCTTCAAATGGTAGTGTGGTCACTATCAGCACCCTGCCTGGTTCGGTTCCGCTGCAATGGTCTACGGTAAGCGGTGGAAACGGTTATTATAATCTTGAAGTTGACACAAATCCTGTAAATAACGTTAGTGGAACAAGTTACTCCGCTTCTCTCAATTCCGGATCACATCAGTGGCGAGCCTGCACACAAAACACATCTGGAGTCTGTGGTGCATGGTCAGGTTATTCAACATTCACTGTCCAACAGAGCACTTTATCAGCACCATCTTTGAGCAGTCCTTCAAATGGTAGTGTGGTCACTGTCAGCACCCTGCCTGGTTCGGTTCCGCTGCAATGGTCTACGGTAAGCGGTGGAAACGGCAAATATAATCTTGAAGTTGACACAAATCCTGTAAATAACGTTAGTGGAACAAGTTACGCCGCTTCTCTCAATTCCGGATCACATCAGTGGCGAGCCTGTACGCAAAATACATCTGGAACTTGTGGTGCATGGTCAGGCTATTCAACATTCACTGTCCAGCAACTTATTACACCAACACTAAGTGCCTCGAAGACCAACATGAACGTTGGTGATACAATTAACCTGACGTGCAATCTTACAAGCGCAGGGGCAAGCAGGCCAGTGGCCTTCTTTATTCAGAATGGGGCTACATCGGTAGCGACCAAACAGGCTACCGCTGACAGCTCAGGTTTGGCAGTTTGGTCACCTGACCCTACTGCAACCGAATCATGGCAACCAAGTGTGTCAATACGATGTCGAGACGATTTGACGTCTGCTGTATCAGCCTGGAAGGATATAACTGTAAGCAATCAGGTTATTACACCAACACTAAGTGCCTCGAAGACCAACATGAACGTTGGTGATACAATTAACCTGACGTGCAATCTTACAAGCGCAGGGGCAAGCAGGCCAGTGGCCTTCTTTATTCAGAATGGGGCTACATCGGTAGCGACCAAACAGGCTACCGCTGACAGCTCAGGTTTGGCAGTTTGGTCACCTGACCCTACTGCAACCGAATCATGGCAACCAAATGTGTCAATACGATGTCGAGATGACTTAACGTCTGCTGTATCAGCCTGGAAGGATATTATTGTTGCAGTCCAATCTGCCCAACCCAGTTGGACACCCCTCTATCGCGCTTACAACAGCACAGATAAGTCGCATTTTTATACGACTGATCCAAATGAAAAAAATGGCGCAGCTGGGAAACCCGGTTACAAGTTTGAAAAAATCGAGGCTTATATATCGAGTACGTATGCGACTGGAATGACCCCCCTGTATCGGTATTACTATTCACCACCTTCATCAACCAAGAAATTCTACTATTACACAACCAATTCAACGCCACCGACAGACGGTCCGTCGGAGGGTCCCACAGTCGTCGGCTATGTTTTTCCAAATCCCGGCAACGAAATGGCACCGCTATATCATTTAGAGGGTGTCTCCGCTACGGGCAACGACCATTTCTACACCATCAGTACTTTTGAACGTTCCAACGCAATCAAGCAATATGGGTACACAGATAAAGGTATTTCAGCATATGTCGCCAAGAACGCCTTCCTTGCTCCTTTGGCAGGCAAACCGGTTGCAAAAGATGGTGGGGTTGACCTCTTTTCCGGAAATTTACAACCATTCTATAATTCGGTTGATCTGTCCTATCCGCAGGGGGTTGGTATCCCGTTCGTCTTCGCCCGTACTTACAACGCTTTCAATCCTGAAAGCGGCCCGCTTGGTGTTGGTTGGACTCATAACTATCAGATTTGGATACATGAAGATGGTACTGGTGCATACGTGAATTGGCCTGACGGTCAATCCGATCTGTATACCATAAGCGGTTCTACATATACCGCACCTAGCGGGGTTTATGACACGCTTACAAATTTATCCGGTACATACACGTTGATACGCAAGGATAAGACGAAACATATCTTTAAGCCGAATCCAACCGGAGCAAATACGGCGCGCATTGAAACTATAGAAGATAAAAACGGCAACCAGATGACTATTCATTATGCTGATGGCGGGCATGGGAATATCGATCAAATACTTGATTCTTCCGGGCACTACATTCTTTTCAGCTATATTGATCTTGCTACATCAAATCCACCGGTTATTGGTCTGTCGGATACAACTAGGTACAGACTCAATTATATTTCCGATAATCAGGCAAGCCAGAGCTTGGTACGTACGGTTCGTTTTCTTTACGATGCTCAAGGGAATTTGGTGAAATCGTGGGATCCGGAAGAAAACATAACATTGTATGAATATGATCCAGCAATAGGTTGGCTCTCAAAGGTTACCATGCCAAAGGGAAATACCTGGCAGGCTTCATATTCAGGTGGGCGGGTTCAAAGTGTTACAAGTGATAATCAAGTGAACAGATATTCCTATAACGATGCAGTCAAAGGGACGATAATTTCGTCCGCAGCGACAACTAATCCAAGTACTGAACTTCAATCATCATCTTGCCTGCATACCGGGACAAACCTCAAATCATGCTCAGATAATAAAGGGCAGACAGCGGAGATTCTAGCTTGGGACAATAATAACCCGACTCAGGTTAAAGACCGTAACGGTAATATTTCCTATTACACATACAACGCCAAAGGGAATATCACCTCATCTAAAACGCCACTTAACGAAATAACTACCTATGATTATGATGCAAGTGGTTTGTTTCTTGCTAAAGTTACAGATCCTAAAGGGATCGTCACCTGTTATAACTACGATGCCAATGGGAATGTGAAGCAATCCAGTGCTATTGACACGCCAAATGGTCTCTGCACCTCATCTGGCAATACCACTTATTACGAATATTACACCACTGCCGACAATGCCAAGTGGAACGGACTGCTCAAATCAGTCTCTGATCCACGAAACAGCGCCTACAAGACAACCTACCAGTATGACACGACTTTTGGCTATCCACTCAGCGTTACTGATGCCAAAGGATATACCACCAACTTCAAATACGATGCCTGGGGGAGGATGTATGAAAAGACAGATCCTGATGGTGTCAAGCTCACCTACACCTACGACCGGAACAACCGCGTCAAGACAATTTCCGACCTTTTGGGACGGGTGATTACCTATACCTATGATGCCAACGGCAATGTCGATAATGTTCTGGAGTCACCACGTAATGTAAAGCAACAGTATGCCTATAAAGCTGGGACGGATCAGGTTGATACTGTTGACATCATCGGCAAGACAACGACTCGTGTCGTGCAGTATGATTACGATCCTCTGGGGCGTGTCAAATCAATCAAGAACGGACGTGGCAAGGCATGGACTACTGACTATGACGACCAAAATTTGGCAGGTCAAGTAAGCAAAGTGACAACCCCGATCACTTCAATTTTTGATAGCTTCACTGCATATGACGGCAACGGAAATCTGAAGACTAGGGTTGACCGCACTGGCAGAACAATTCAATCCACCTACGATACTTCAAACCGTTTGAAAGTTCAGGCTGTTGGCACGCCAACATATACTTACACTTATTTCCCTAACAGCCTGCTTAACACAGCCTCCTTCCAGGGAAAAACAACAACTCTTGATTACACAAGCCGTGGTCAATTGAAGAGTTCAGCCGATTCATACACCGGCAAGTCGGTAAATTATACGTATGATGAAGCGGGCAATCTGAAGACTGTCACCTATCATGATGGCAAAATTGTTACCTACCATTATGATGAACGCGGAATTATGGATTATGTCGTAGATTTTAATAACCAGACTACCTTTTACGACTATTCACCTGCTGGCAGGTTGATGAAAATCCGTTATCCCAATGGAACTTACGTTCAATACAATTACGATACCTACGGGCGGCTTGATGGCGTCTATAACAAAAAGGCTGATGGAAGCATTTTTCATGGAAGCACCGTAGACAGTTTTGACAATAAGACTGATGTTCCTAGCCAGATAACAACTACGGGCGGCATAGCACCAGTTGTCACCGCATCTGATAGTGGGCTCACGGTGTATGATGACAATAACCGGCTTTCATCCACTCCGGGCGCTGCTTCTACACCAACCGTAACCTATTCCCATAATAATTTTGGAGAACGAACTAGCAAAACTGTTGCTGGCGTAACCACCACATACACTTGGGATGCCAACGACCTGCCCGGTCGTTTTGTGTCAATAGCATCCGGCGGAGTTACCAACAGCTATGTCTATGATGCGTTGGGCAACAGAATCGCTGCAATCCACAATGGTACGGCAACCCGCTATGTTCTCAGCCTGAGCGGCAAAATGGCCAATGTGCTGGCAGAGACTGATGGTAGTGGCACAGCCAAAGCGTATTATGTCCATGGGCTTGGTGTTATTTCACGTTATCTTCCCACCAATGGTTCAACCAGTTATTACCATTTTGACCGTAGTGGTAATGTTGTTGCTTTAACGGATGCCAGCGGCAATGTCACTGATCAGTATACATATGAAGCTGATCCGTTTGCTTTTGGAGTCACCAAATCAAATCCAGCAACCGATACCAATCCGTTCACATTTGTCGGGCAGTATGGGGTTATGGATGAGGGAAGTAATCTCTTCTTTATGCGAGCACGCTATTATGATGCTGATGCGGGGCGGTTTATAAATGAGGATCCGATTGGGTTTGAGGGTGGGGATTTGAATATGTATGCGTATGTTGGGGGGAATCCGATGACGAGGCTAGACCCAAGTGGGTTAGCAGATATTATTGTCCAGGATGGCGCCAAGAAATACTATGAATATTTAATAAGTAATAGCAATAGTTTTAGACGATTGGTGGCTGCAATAAAGAGGAAGCTAAATCAAATTGGCGGGAAAGATCTTACAGTTCGCAGTGCAAAAAATGGTGAGGTGATTGATGATAAAGGAGCATTTAGATTCGGATATTATTCTAACAGTAAACGCGAAACGGTCGTTGATTTTTCCGAAATAGACACAAAACATAATACAGATGGGCGTTCAGAATCTTATCTTGCA
>Ga0194037_1001252_pt1 | contig 18619 bp, 10 predicted proteins | sample JunL306m_MetaG_FD_148653 | JGI IMG/M metagenome (GOLD analysis project Ga0194037, IMG submission 148653) | Anoxic zone freshwater microbial communities from boreal shield lake in IISD Experimental Lakes Area, Ontario, Canada - Jun2016-L304-6m | ecosystem: Environmental > Aquatic > Freshwater >...
GGCTGCATATGACCCCCTGAGAGAGAATTGCAGCTCACCTTAAAGTAAACGAGTATAAATGTCTTGTGGTTTTATATTATTGTTTCACAATTAATAACTGCTATGTCAACAGCATGGGGACATCACCCATTTTTTGACAATCACGGCATATTCGCGCTGATCATCCGTCAGTTCGGTTTCCAGAAGCAGGTCGGTCATACCGATAACGCCGTTCATCGGCGTACGGATTTCGTGGCTCATGGTGGCCAGGAATTGGCTTTTGGCCTGGTTGGCGGCTTCGGCGTGCTCCCGCGAAACGGTGGAACTGTTCAATTCCACCCTCATCCGGTTGAATGCCTCGATCAGAGTTTTAATCTCGCCGGATGCAGTGATATCGATTCTGGTGTCCAGGTTGCCGCCGGCAAGCGTTGCCGTGGCGGCAACCAGTTGGGTAAGCGGATCAAAAACAATCTTTTTGGAGAGCGCCAACAGTACCCAGCCCAGCACGAGCACGACCACGATATTGAGGAAGACGATAAAGAGGATGGTAGTGGTAATCTGCCGGTTGATATTTTCCCGTGAGAGACAGATGGTGACGTTGCCGATGGTAACATCGCCTGAGAGTATTGGGATTGAAAGTTCCGTTATCGAGTTGTTCCGGCGGATTGAAGCTATGACCTCGGCCAGTTCCGCCCCTTTGGGCAAACCGGCGAGAGCGCTCTTCACCAACGGGGATTGATAGTCGATACTGGTAAACAGGGAGGTCATGATTGATCCATCCATATTGCTGATGAAAGCAAACAGGATGTCTTCGTCCTTGGTTACTTCACCGACAATGGAGTCAAGTTGAATACTGTCCTTCATTACCAGGGGATCCTGGCTGATCAGCGCTACATACGAACCAAGGCTCTTCCCCTTGTTTTCCAGAGAGGTATTCAGCATCCTGCTTTCCTGGAAGCCGACCAGAGCGCTCAGGAGAACCGTGCAAAGCAGCAGGGTAATGCTGATATATACGATGAAGGTATACCGGATACTTGTGTTGTGGAATTTATGCATGCCTGTCGCGCCTTTTGAGTCGGATAAAATAAATATAACTCCCGCCTGCTCCGCTACTCAATCTTTTTCGTCACGCTTTTCATGAATGCGGGCGGAATGACAAAAGCGCCTTGTTTCGCGCTATTCATGTTGAGCATGACATCGCTTTTCGCGGCCGTATCTATCCGGATGGTTGACGGCTCGGCCCCTTTGAGGATCTTTACGGCCTTATCTCCGGCAAGTCGCCCCAAGGCATGAGATTCGGCGCTGACTCCTAACAAGACCCCCTTGAGCACCAGATCTTCCAGGTGGGAAATGGTAATTACCTTGGCCTTGTTTGCCATGGCGACGATAGTTGACACCTGATTGGTGGCCAGATTACATCCGGTGAGAAACAACGCGTCAGTCGAGCGTAATACCTCCGGAAGTAGTTGGGCGATCTCTTCCTTTTTAGTCAGACGCACGGGAATCATCTTGATATGAAATGTATCCTGAATCTCCAGCAGGTCACGCAACTGCGCCTCGGAGTTTTGCTCCCCCGGGGTATAGATGATTGCCAATCTCTTGACCGGAGCCAGTTTTTTGAGACTCTCCATCTGTTTTGCCATCGGCACCAAGGGACTACAGCCGGTGGTATTGTTGCCGGAACTCTTCCAACCGGCGGCTATCCCAGCCTTGACCGGATCGTATACCGCGGCGAACACAATCGGGACATCCTTGATTTCACGGCTGAGCGGGACGGTCGCCGACGTACCGAGCGACAGAATCAGATCGAGTTTCATGGCCGCGAACTTCTTGACGATCTCCGCCGCCTTGGCCTTATTTCCCCCGGCGTTTTCAGTAACATACGTCACCTTGGCGCCGCCAAAACCGGTCTCGGCCAGCCTCTCCTGAAAACCTTTGGTCGACTCCAGATAGCGGGTTTCCTCGCTGAACATGAAGACACCAATTCTTTTTTCCGCCCACGCCTCACCGGAGATAAACCCAAGCAGAGCAAACATGATTCCGATCATCACCACATAGTTGTTGGTTCGCATACATTCCTCCATTCGGGTTGGGTCGCGACAAGGTCAAACATCCACTCCCGGCGCGGCAATGCGTAATTATGTCGCCGTACAGCAATAAGTAGGGCACATACCGTTCGTGGTGAGCTTGTCGAACCATGAACGGCTGCCCTTCGACAAGCTCAGGGCGAACGGAGTTTGCTCATGTTATTTTTGTACGTCCTCTATCTTGTCATTCCCGAAGATTTTATCGGGAATATGGTGTTGATTTTAAAACCAGATCCCCGATACAGGCATTCGGGGATGACAGTCTTTTCAAAACGCAGGTTATGACTGCGTGAAGTATAGCCAGCGCCTGTTCCAGCGCACGGGCGCCGCTGTTGGCAACCCTGACCTTGTAGTGCTTTCGACATCAGGCTCAGATTGGCCGGAGTGTCGTCGACTATCCGGATGTTGGCTTTATCCGTGGTTTTCATAGACCCTCGTTACGGCGACGTAGGTTCCCGGCGCGACTTCCCGCGCTTGGCCAAGCGCCGCCAGGGTTGTCAGCAGTTCCGCAACCTTGTCTGTGCGGGCTTGCACGCCTGAATGAGGAGCGCCAGGTGTTCCTGGGTGAGCGGTAGAGCCTCTGCCTGCTCAAAGATACCGCCGTTCAAGCGAAGGAGCTTTTCCCGCGGTACCGGCGAAAAGCCACCGTCCTTCAACATAGGCGTTGTCGCGGTCATCGGGCTTGGTCGGTTCGGGGCCGGGGGCATCGAGGAGTACGCACAACTCGGCAAGGAAAATCTGGTAGTTGGCCCGCTCGGCGGCGCCGGAGGCAGCCCAACGTAGGAGAAAGTCGGCAACAGCGGTGGTGGGCGCTTCGGGCATGGTCCCTCCAGGGACATCAGGCGTAGACGTCAAGAAGTCTCCCCGGGACACCACCTGTATAATCTGACGGGGAATAATTACTGTTTTCCTTGTTTGCTGATTGCACGGATACCGAGTTGTTGTTCGACGTATTAGCCAGTTCATTCATCAACTGGGCAACCCTGGCTTCGATGGCGGTTATCTGTACTCGCAGGATCAGTACGTCTGCTGTGGCGACTTTTGTTGTCGCATTCCTTTCCGCCGCCAGCAATTGATTCCGTAAAGAGGCCAGTTGCGTTTGCAGACCTCGAATCTGTTGAGAAATACCGGCAGCAGCACTACTTGGCAAAACTTGATAGATGTAAGAATCAACTGAATTGATCATGATGCCTTACTCCTTCCAGCATTAGATCTAACAATATGTAAATTCTTTCATCTATAGTATACAATAAAAATATCCAATATGCCAGTGTTAAAGAAAAATATTGTGTGCTTTTACACAGACGAGACCGAGGTTCCATTTTTCTATCTGCTGGATATCACATTCACTCCCGGCTTAAGTTCGTCCCCGTCAATATAGCCGACCGCGCCTGGGGTGGATAGTATGTATCTGATGACCTCCCCTGAACCGGATAGTTCTGTTGGTGGCGCTCCCTTGCCGATGTAACGGCGTACCGTCCAGTAGGCGGTGTATTTTTCCTCGTCCTGCTTGAGAAACTCCCGCAGGAAACGGGTGCGTGTCGTCGCGCCCGGCTTTACCGCGACCGGGGTGACGCTGACGCCGGCAACGGTGATGATTTTTCCGGTATAAATCTTCTGTATGGTCACTATGTCCATTTTCGGAACATTGTCGTTGGCGATCACGAGGATCTGGCCCGCTTGAGCGAGGCTGAACGCCAGAAAAACGGTCAACAAAATAACTGGAAACGTCTTTTTCATGGCCGCCCTCTAAAAGACAAAGTTGTACGAGATAGAGAAGACATTGACAACTTTGTGTCCCGACTGTCCGCCTGGAGGGGCTTCGATGAAACTTGACATTGCGCCGGTCTGGGTACGAGCCCATTCAGCCTTTATCTTATTGCGCGGGTTGAGCTGGTAGGAGGTCCCAAGCGCCACGGTGTATTGGTCACAGGCAAACATGCTGTCGGCGCCCAGGCGTTGCGAGGCGTTGATCAGATTTGCATTGGGTACGGAGTTGGGTACGGTGGTATTGTTGAGCTTGTTGTAGAGATCATAGGTTCCGTGAAGGGATCTCATCCATGCCAGGCTGAGATAGGGGGTCCATTCGGCGATTGGTCTGAGTATGGCAAGATACGCCCCCTGAGAACTCGCGGCGGTTGTGATATCGGTCATATCGCGTAAGGCATATTCACCCATTACCCGAAAATCGTAGCCCACGGCCACGTCGGCGCCCAGGGAGTAAACCGTGGCATGGGTCACTTTAACGGTGGGTACGCCTGGGCCGGAGATCTGATAATAGCCCACGCCTGACCCAAGAGAAACATAGGGATAGGTTGCCGCGATGGAATTACCGTCGGTCAATCTGACATTACCCTTGAGCATACCCATCCGGTAGATGTCGTCCCCTCGGTGCAGGGTCAGGATAAGCCCCCCCCCGGTTAAACGTTCAGTTCCGAAGTGGGAGCCGGGAAACAGGCCCCACGCGGGAACGCCGTCGCGGTAGTAAGTACGGTAATCCGCTTCAGCCGTGCCGAAGTAACCCTCCAGAATCAATTCGTTGGCGTCAAAGTTCCAGGTTTTGCTTACCAGAATGCCGTCGCCGTCATTTGCCTGCTCCGTGGCGTACACATCCAGCGGTAACTGGGCAAGATCGTAGGTAGCGCCGACTTCCATGTTTTGACTGTGCAAATAGAACGGCGCCCGGATTCGGCCACCCCTTATCAGCCAATCGTTGCTCGGTCGCCAGGAGAGGAACGCCCACGTCAGTGACGGTTCCCAGGCCGTGTCGCTGCCGGTGGAGGGGGCGACCTTGCCTTGCACGGTCAGACTGAACTCGTTGTTAAGTTTGACGTCTACGTGGGCGCCAACCACCGAATCGCGATAAAATGTGCCTCGATTATTGACAAAGCGCTGGAAGTTGTATGTCTGATCCGATACGGCGAACCCGATGGTTCCGAAGCCGGAAAATTCCACATCAAGGGCAAACGCCGGCTGTGAACTGAAACTGAAGATAAGCGCCAACGTCCAGGCATACAGTCGTTTCATGGCAGGTCCTTTCCCTCCTTGCTGCTCGGCTCACTACAAGTTCAAACATTCACTCCCGGTGCGGCGATGCGCAGCAGTTCATCCCGGTTTTCCATGAAGACCTCGACGAGGCGCGGGTCAAAATGGGCGCCGCTCCCCTCGGCGATGATGGCCACCGCCTGATCCGCCGGCATGACGGATTTGTAAGGCCGGGTGCTCGTCAGGGCATCGAACACATCGGCCACGGCCATGAGGCGAGACGCCAGGGAAATCCGCTCACCCGCCAGACCGTCGGGGTAGCCCGAACCATCCCATTTTTCATGGTGACTGCGGGCTATGTCCATCGCCATCGTCAGAAAACCCCCCTCTTCACCCATGTGGGCGCCCGCGGTCCGCAACATTTCAAAACCTCTTTTTGAGTGAGTTTTCATGACCTCAAACTCTTCAAATGTCAACCGGCCCGGCTTGAGGAGAATCTGATCAGGTATGGCAATCTTGCCGATATCGTGCAGCGCCGAAGAGTTGACGAGCAGATCTATGTCGTGCGCGGTCAGGCCCGCCGCGTAGTTACCGTTTAATCTCTCGGCCAGTACTCGTACATATTCCTGGGTGCGCCGGACGTGGTTACCGGTGCATTCGTCACGAAATTCAGCCAGAGAGACCATCACCATCATCGACGATTCCTGCAACCGGCTGACCTCGGAAAGCCGACGTTGCACCTCCTCCCGTAACCAGGTGTTCTGGTCGCGTAAAAAATCCTGCCACGCCTTGACCTGCAAATGAGTCGCGATACGCGCCAGCACAATCGGCGGTCTGATGGGTTTGGGTATAAAATCAACCGCCCCCAGCAACAGTCCCTGCTCTTCATCCTCGGTACTTGTTTGCGCGGTAAGGAAGATAATCGGAATCCTCTTGGTCCGGGAGTCTGCCTTCAACCGGCGGCAGACTTCATGACCGTCCATTCCCGGCATCATGACGTCCAGTACAATCAGGTCCGGCGGCGCCGCTGTCGCCAGTTCCAGCGCACGGACACCGCTGTTGGCAACCTTGACCTGATAGTGGTCAACCAGGAGATTTGACATCAGGCTCAGATTGGCCGGAGTGTCGTCGACCACCAGTATCGTGGCGTTATCCGAGGTTTTCATAGGTTCTCCCTGGGGTTGCCGGAGATGACCAACCTGGCATCCACGGCAAGCAATTTGGCCCCGGCAAAATCAAAATTTTCCAGGGCGCTGGAAATTCGGCTGATTGTTCTGGTCGAAAGCAGACCGGCCAATTCCGTCTTGCCGGATTCCCACAACGTGGTGGCCTTGAAATTACCGGCGTCAAGCAGGAGTTCAAACTCGTCAAGCCAGGAGGGTAGGGGGGCGGCGCCGACAACGCCGGGACGCTCTTCTCCCTCGGCCGATTGCACCGGGAAATGCTCGCTCAAGGCCGAGACCAGGGGAATAAACAATTCCGACAGTTTCGTCAGACACTCCCGCCACGTCGGGCGCCGGTTGCGGAGAGCATGTTCCAGCGTCTCGGCGGACGCCTGAGCCTCATAGGCGCCGATGCTCCCCATCAGCCCTTTTATAGTATGAGCGATCCGCTCGGCGTCAGCCCAGCGCTCTTCGTCCATGGCCTTCCGGATTTGAGCGAGATCATCGGTGTGGGCCGCAAGAAAACAGCGCAGCAGAGTAAGATAAATGTCGACTTTATTGCCGGAATGTCGCAGCCCTTCCGCTGTTTCCAGTCCTTTGACGCAGGGGAGCGCCGCGGGCGTTGTTGACGGTGGTTTTGTTCTCTGTTGGAACGTCTCGGAAGAGCCGGCCGTTTGACCTCCTACCTTTGTATAATAGCGCGCCAGCACGGCGTAGAGGGCATCCGGATCAATCGGCTTGCTGACATGATCCTGCATCCCCAGGGATTTGCACCGATCACGTTCCTCCACCAAGGCATGAGCCGACATGGCGACTATCGGCAACGTGTCATACCGTCGGTCCGCGCGTAACCGCCGCACTGTTTCATAACCGTCCATTTCCGGCATTTGCAGGTCCATCAGGATCAGATCATAGAAGTTCGCCGGCAGCGAGGATATCGTTTTCAGCGCCTGCCCGCCGTGGTGCGCCACATCCGTGGTGACACCTCTCAATTCCAGCAATTCCACCGCCAATTGCCGGTTGATCGGATTGTCTTCCACCACCAGTACGCGCATACCCCCCAGGTCGGTTACAAGCGGCGCGGCGTCTTTCCGCCCCTTGCCGGGGGTCATGGTCTTCCCGGTCAGTTCTCGTATGAGAGCGTACAGCATTTCCGGCAATACCGGTTTAGGGAGAAAACGGGAGGAAGGGGAGAGGCTATGCGCGATTTCACGCATGGCGTCGGTATCATACGCCGAGACCACGGCCACCAGCGGCGGATGCGCCAAATCGGCCGATCTCAGAGCCATGAGCGCCTGTGCGCCATCCATCCCCGGCATTGCCCAGTCGAGCAACAGGAGATTGTAGGGTATGCCTTCGGTCTCCGCTGCCTGGATCATCTGTAACGCCTGGGCGCCGTGGTCGGCGCCTTCGATCCCCCTGGTATCGAGTCGCGCACCTATCCCCATGGCGGTCAGCAGACCACAGAGCACCTGTCGAGCCTCGGGATTGTCGTCTACCACCAACACCCGCATCCGATCATGACCGGTCAGGGCATAGGAGCTATCGTTGTCTGACCGGGCTAACCCGAAACGGGCGGTAAAACTGAAACAGCTCCCCTGTTCAATGGCGCTCTCCACCCGGATGGAGCCCCCCATGAGTTCAACCAGTTTTTTCGCTATGGTCAGTCCCAGTCCGGTGCCGCCGTATTTTCTGGTGGTCGAGCCATCCGCCTGAGTGAAGACCTGAAACAGATTGACCACATGTTCGGGAGTCATGCCGATGCCGCTGTCAGTCACGGTGAAGCGGAGGGTAATGGTCTCGGCATCGTCTGATTCGATCCGAATGGCAAGTTTGACGTACCCTTGATGGGTAAACTTGACCGAGTTGGAAAGCAGATTGGTAATGATCTGGCCCAGACGAAACGCATCCCCGATCAGGAAGTTTGATCTCTCAAGCAACAGCGGCTCGGACAGGTCGAGCAACAGCTCGATTTCCTTTTCCTGAGCGCGTTGATACAGCATGGACATGGTATTGCCGACTACCTCTTCAAGGCTGAACCGGGCATGCTCCAGATTGAGTTTGCCGGCCTCAACCTTGGAAAAATCGAGGATATCGTTGATGAGAACGAGCAGGGATTTCGCCGCGTGGTGTACCTTGCCGATGTAGTCCTTCTGACGGGGAGTCAGGTCGGTCTTCAGAGCCAGATACGCCATCCCGATGATGGCGTTCATCGGAGTACGAATTTCATGGCTCATGTTAGCCAAAAACATGGATTTGGTTCTGGTGGCGTTCTCGGCCTTTGTATTGGCTGCTTCCAATTGCTGTTGAATCTGCCGCCGCAATGTTATGTCCCGCTCGATAGACTCCGCCATGGAATCCAGAGTCGCTCCCAAGGCCCTCAATTCATCGACTCCGTATTCGGAGCCTGAGATCAGGGTCAAACCTGAATCCGCCGTCGACGAATCCTTCGGGCGGCTGACCCCGGAACGGGTGGCGTAATCGCCTTGGGCCAGCTTTTTGGCGGCGTTCGAGAGCGCCCCAATCGGCTGCAAAACGTGGCGGCGAATTACCAAAAACGCCGCCAGTACCATCAGGAAGGTAAACAGCACGCTCCCAAGGGTCAGGAGTATCCAGCGCTCCAGGTTTTTCGAAGTCTTCCCGACCTCCGAGGTCGTCCGCTGATCCACCATGGTTACCAATTCCATGACGGATTCGGCAAGATCGGCCTTGAGGCGGTTATATTTTTGGCTATGCACCAGTTGACCGGCGAAGCGCAAATCCGGTTCGCCATCCGAGACAAAATTCTCGGTGCGCGGGTCGTAGAGTCCCTGGGTGGCGGCGAAGGCAACCTGCTCAATCTGCTTCATCGCCTCGGTCGCGGCCAGAACCTTGGTAAGAGAATGAATTTCCGCCTTGCTGAACCCCAGCGATTTCATGCGATCCGCAATCGGACTTCGGGTGCCGTTCACGGGGAAACGGTGTCGCAGCCTGCCGGCAATCACCATGTCCCAATAGGCGCCGGGCAGATACTGTTCCGGCTGGGGTTTCTCCCCCTGACGAATCGCCAGGATATCGTAGTAATAGGTCAGATAGCTCGTCTGACCGGTGCTGGTGTATTCCCGGACAAGGCGCGACAACTGTTCGGTTTCCTGCCGTAACTCGTCGGTCAACCGCATGGCGCGTTGCCGGTGATTCTGCTCTGTTATGACGCGGTGATACGCCTGCTGAATCATCAGCAAGCTGAGGGCGTTCGCACTCAGCGCGCCTATCACCGTCAACGAAAACAACAAGGAAAACCGTTTAAGGGTCATTGATTCAGTCGTTCTCTTTCATGTTTATGCGTAGGTGCGTGGCGTACCTCGCCAAATCAGTTTTTCACCGTTTGAACATCTTTTCAATCTCCCGCCGCGACAGCACTTTGTAGACCGGCCGTCCATGGGGGCAGTTTGCGGCAAAGCCCGCCTCATCCATCCGGGTCAGGAGCGCCGCGCTTTCGGTCGGCGCAAGGGATCGCTTCCCCCGGACCACGCTGTGACAGGCAAGCGTGGTCAACGCCTCTTCCGCCACGTCGTCGATGGTCCGGCTCCTCCCCACCCCCCGGAGTTCCTCCAGAATATCCCGCACGGTACCGACCGGGTCACCTCCGGACAGCAGACAAGGTACCTCTTTCAGGAGCCAGGTAGCGCCCCCAAAGGGTTCCAGGGCGAACCCGAACCGCTCCAGTTCTTCCCGGTATTCCCCGGCGGTTGCCCCCTCCTCGAAGGAAAACTCCAGCGTCTCCGGAAAGAGGAGACCCTGGGAGGCGACCTTTCCCGACCTCCACTGGTCGCGGAGTTGTTCAAAGACGACCCGCTCATGAGCGGCGTGCTGATCGATGATGACCAGGTTTTCCTGGTCCTGGCAGAGGAGATAGGAGGCGTGGAACTGGCCGATGACGGTAAGCGAGGAGAAGTAGCTCCTCGTTTCTTCCCGGCCAAGCCGGAGAGGCTCTTCCGTCGGCGAGGACGCCGGAGGTTGGGGCGGAATTGTCCGGGTCGACTCAGGAACATTAATAAACGACGGGGGGAAGGTACGTTCCGGCGGTTGGTACTCCCGCAAACTATCCCGCACCCCCTGTTTGCGTTCCTCGCTGACCGAAATCTCCGACGCCGGCAACCCCGCGTTTCCCGATTCCAAACCTTGAACCTTGAACCTTGAACCTTGAACCTCGCCTTGTATGAACCTTGAACCTTGAACTTCAGTCTCGATCCCCGCGCCAAGAGCCTCGCGCCTGTTTGGTACCCACGGCGTCCCGCGGAGCACCGACTCCACCCCCCGTTGGATGATGTCATGGACCTCGCCCTGGTTGCGGAACCGGACCTCGTGCTTGGTGGGGTGGACGTTGACATCCACCTCCGCCGGAGGGAGTTCGATAAAGAGCGCTACCACCGGGTAGCGGCCCCGTTCCAGAAGAGTCCGGTACGCCTGAAGCACCGCGTGCTGTACCACCCGATCCCGGATGAAACGCCCGTTGATGTAGGTGTAGACAAGCCCAGCGGTCGAGCGGGTCGTTTCGGGCCGACCCACCAGCCCCGTCACCCGACACTCCGCTTCAGCGTACTCCACCGGATAGAGTCCCCCGGCAAGCGCCCCCCCCAGGAGGGCCGCCGCCCGCTCCTTGAGTCCTTCCGCTCCCACCGTAAAGCCGACCTTGCCGTCACTGATGAAGGTGAAGCGGACCTTGGGGCGCGACAAGGCCAGACGATTGAGAAACTCCCCCACGTGCCCCCCCTCGGTCTCGCTGCTCCGAAGAAACTTGAGGCGCGCCGGAGTATTGAAAAAAAGGTTGCGGACCGTAAGCACGGTTCCCCGTGCCATACCGCACCCCTTCACCTCCCTGATCACCCCCCCTTCGGCGTAAATCTCGGTCCCCTCGATACTCTCCTGTACCCTGCTCGTCACGGTACAGCGCGAGACCGAGGCGATGGAAGGGAGCGCCTCTCCTCGAAATCCGAGAGAGGCGAGGGTAAAAAGGTCGCTGTCCGAGGCGATCTTGCTGGTGGCGTGTCGCTCCAGAGAGAGGAGCGCATCCTCGCGGGACATGCCGCGGCCGTCGTCAGTCACCCGGATCAGCCGCTTCCCCCCCCCTTCGATCTCCACGGTAATATCGCTCGCCCCCGCGTCGAGGGCGTTTTCCACCAGCTCCTTCACCACCGACGCGGGGCGTTCCACCACCTCGCCGGCGGCGATCTTGTTGGCAAGCTGCTCGGGCAGGATGCGTATGGTCACGGACATGAGCGAAATTACGTGTTACTGGGTAATTGTGAACGGAATGCTGGAAGCAGCGCCTATCCATAAAGCCGAGCCGGAAGCGGCGCCGGGAATTGAGATTCCGGATCCTGATGCCTCATTACCTATGCCCGGAGTTCCTATCCCGACGAAGGCGTGATAGCTTCCCGGGGTAAAGCCGCTGTTGACCGGAATAGGATAGGAGGTCGTGGTTGTGGGAAGATTAGCAAATCCGCCCCCCTCAACAGGATAGACAAGTTTGCCGTCACTCGCCAGAAGACCGACAAAATATACCGCGCCCGCAGTTGGCGCGCCACCGGTCCAGGTTATCGTGTTGGTGTTGGCGCCGGACCAGATAGCGCCTGACTGGGGGGCGGTAATGGTCGGGAAAGTGGTGTATTGGGCGCCGGTCGCGGAATACGTCGTGGCGCCGACCGTTACATTGAGAGCAACCTGAGCGCCCGGAGTTATTGCCAGACTCCCCGCATATTGACGACGGCTGGAATTATAGGAGAGCGGCGTCGTGATCCCGTTGACGGTTAACGATACAGTTGCATTCGTTATCGGTGTTTGTTGTTCGTTGTCGTACACTTTAACCGAGCCGGTCCAACCGATGGGGCTGGTTAAGGAAGGATAACCGAAGATCACAGCCTTGATATACGGCGCTGGCGACAACGAACTCGACGACGCTGGGATAAACTGTTCGTAGTCAAACAGGGCATAGCCGGGCCAATCGCTGGTTGTTGGCGGGTTGGTGGACGTGTCGACTCGTGTTGTGGCGGTTGTCGCCATTGAGGGATATCCATTCGGATCGTACGATGGATAAGAATATGTCGTGGTTTGCGTAGAACTACCGCTAGCATTGACGCTGATTATACTTGTAGTTGCTCCTTTATGGTTGACATCATAGTTTCTTGTTTGAACTGATGTTATGTTGTTGTTACTATCGTAGTATGTTCTTACTCTCTGTGTAGTATTTCCGTTAGTGTCATACGAGTAAATTTGAATCATTGGTTCGATTTGACTAGTAGGACCATTACTAGTCTGGATACCTGATAACGGATTATTATGGGTATCGTAATTGGTATAGTATCCCGTGGATTGAGACGAATTTGGATTAGTCATACCAACTGAAGGAGCTGGATAATAAGTTTGGCTTGTATTAAAATAACCTGTATTTTTTCCCACCGTGTCATAATACAATAATACCGTCGAAGTTTGTGTGCGTGCCAGGCTAGCGCCGATTGCCGGGATCATGGCTACGGTAGTCTCTTTCGTCATCCGCCATTGAGGGGAACCGCCGGAGCCGGTAGCTCCCTGTGGTCCCGGAACTCCCTGGGGAATGACCAGGTTCAGGGTCTGATTCGGCGCCGTCCCGGTGATGGCCGCCGCAGCGGCCGTGCCGGGGTCGCCGGTCAGCACTGTTCCTATCGACAGGGTATTGGCCGGTCCCGGAGGCCCCTGTAATCCTGTTTCCCCCTTAATCTGCGCCTTGCTCTGGACGCTGCCGTCCGAGAAGACCATATCTCCGCCATCCCTGATCTTCAGGTCGCCACTCACAATCGTATCAGCAATGACTTCTCCGTAAAAAACACACAGCGAAACAATACCTACGAACACCGCGATCCGTTGCCGATTCATACATGCCTCCTTCTGAATGTGGGTTAGTGCGGAATGAAGTATATAGCACACTTTTCGGGCCACTGTATAGGGTCAAGGCTGTATTCCGGCGTAGTAGAGCGCTTCAAGCGAAGCGGAACCGGATTGAAGCCGGATGCGCATCGCTTCATCCGGCTTACTCTTGCATACGGAATCAAGGGTTTTGTAGGGGCACGGCATGCCGTGCCCCTACATCCGAAACCCTTGGCCTGTGTGGTATAATCATTTCCATAAATCACCTTATCCGCCAGTTGCTGAAAATCACTGTATCACCAACCTGTCTACGATCAGACTTCCCTTCTCCACAATCAGTTTCCCCTGAAGCGTTGTCATGCCGGTCTGCGCCGAGTAGTCGGCGTTATAGCCCCCTTTCAGGGTGACAGGAATGACGTTGCCGAGTGTAAGCCCTCCGGTGAAGGAAGTCGCCTGCGCCTGGATGACGGAACCGGAGAGCGCCTTGAGGTAGGCGTCCGGAATCGTCTGATAATAGGTCGCGCCCATCAGTACCGGAGGGAGTTTCGTAAAGGTTGCAGTGCAACTCTTGTCGCTGTCGAAGGTGACCGGACAGGCCGTGGTTGTACCGCACCCGGTACAGGCGTCGCTCCAGCCTCCGAAGAACGATAACTTCCCGAGTACCGCGTTGAGGGTAATCTGAGTGTCTGTCGGTTTAGTTGACGTACATTTTCCCGATGGCGGCGGATAGTCGCACGCAATGCCGTTGACCGGGTCGTTAGGGGTGCTGTTGACCGAACCGCCGCCGCTTCCGGTAATCGCAACCGAAACTGTTTTCAGTGTAGAGAATGTAGCTGTTACAGCGCGGTCGGCGTTCATGGTCACCGCGCACTGGTTGGCGTTCACGGTGTCACAGCCGGTCCATCCGGTAAACATGGAGCCGGTACCCGCGGTCGCGGTCAGGTTCACCGTAAAGCCGGTGGTGTAGGTGGATGTTGAGTTTGGACCGTTCCACGGCAAGGGACCGGATGTTGATGCCACGCTTCCCGAACCGGTTGCATCCTTGGCGATTGAGAGGATGCTGGTCGGGGGATAATAGTCAATCTGCTTGATGGCAAGGGTAATTCCGTTCTCATTGTCAATATAATAACTGTCGCCGGTCCAGAATTTTACGATTTGACTGTCGGTCAACTTGAAGAATATGGGGGTAATCTGGGCTGCTCCGGCATATTCGTATGACTCATATGGTGTTACGTAGTTGATGCTCCCATCGCCGGATTGCATCCTGAACCCCTGGTTGAACGTGCCCGGTTGCGATAAGCGCCAACTCCAGTAACCGTGGACATCGATCCGGTAATTGCCGGCGGGCAGGAACAAAGCAGGCGGCGCTTGATAACTGGTCACGGCATCCAGATAAACGGAGTACTCGGTCCGGCGGAGAGATACGGAGAGTTCCGCCGTCATGGTGATACCCCCGTCGGTATACTCAGCCTTGACCGTGACCGACTGAGTATCCGGCACGGTCTGGGTGGTGAGAACGCCGCCGCTGTTGATGGCGGCATAGGTTGTGGGGGTGACGCTCCAGGTCGGCGTAATGGCGGTTTGGTGATCGTCGCTCCAGGTGGCGGTGGCGGTATAGGTGGCGGTAGCTCCCGCTTTCACCTGGTTTTGGCCGCTGATGGTCAAAGATGTCAGGGTTATCGGCGGCTTGGTCGTGGTGAAGACGGCGTCATTGCCGAGCCACGTCCCCAGGCTGTTGACGCCGGTGATCCGGTAGTGGTAGGTCGTGTTTGGTTGCAGGCCGGTAAGGGTGGCGGTGACGGACTGCACCGATGTCCCGCTGACGGACGACGGCGTGGCGTCAACGGTATTTCCGTATGCGGTCGTTGGGCCGTACTCGAACTTCACGGTCGTTGGGTAGTTGTTGGGGCTGACCGAGCCGGAGAGGGTGGAGGTGACGGAGCCGACGCCGGATGTCGCGCCGGTTGCGACGCTGGGGAGGGACTCAGATACTTCATAAACCAACGTATACGATCCCGTGCTCTCCTTGTCGAACAGATGCAAGAGATGCTCACGGTATGGGGCCTGTCCGACGAGACGAATGGTTCTGTGTGTCGTCCATGCATTGTCATCCAAACGGATTTCCCGGCCGTCCGAGCGTACCACGCGCGTCAAACGATAGTGTTCCTGTCCGGGATCAGGCGCCCTGAGATAGACCCATCCGGTGGGCGCCGTTGCCGTGAGATGCGCCTCCCCATGTCCATTCACCATTTGCCAACTTACCGAAGGATTCAACACCGTAGTGACCGGCTCTATCGAACCGGCGCTGGTATAGAGGGTATCCGGCAGATGATCGTCATCCGTAAGGTCGTTGACAAGAAAATCCGGTTTGCCGTCGTCACTGGGGAGATCAACCCGTACCGCGTGGGTCAATTCATGGATAGTGACGGTGTCTATGAGCGAAAGACGCGGATTACCGAGGCCATCGACATGCACGAAGTCAGCCTTGTAATCCTTAAAGGTTCCCTGAAGGGAGCTGGTCATCATCCATTTCGCCACCGAAGTCGCGCCGGGATCGATATTCCCCAGAGTGACCGCCAGGGAAGGCGAAACAGGATCGCCATTCACCTGGGCGCCGATGATCGTGAAATCGACGAGCAGCCCTTTTTCATTATCGACAATCCGCGGCTGCGCGCTCACAATCCTGAAGTTGTTGGCGGTACCTTTGCCGTTGTTGCGGACCATCAGCCCCAAGGGGAACGGTTCGGCCGGTTCGATTTCGGAGGTAAACGGGTCATCGCCGTATACGTCCTTGACCCAGAAATAATCGAGAACGAGGATTGGGTCGGGCTTGACGAGGATAGGCGCGGGGAATAGCGGCACGGTAATCGTGCTACCCGATTGCGTGTAGCTGAACTCTCCGCCCACGTAGTATGTTACGGGCGCCTCCGGAGCAGCGTCACGGGTGGGCACGATGAGCCATGAAGCGCTGCCGGTAGCGCCGGGCGGGATGACACCGCTTCCATTCAAGTCAGCGATTCCGGACAGATCAGGTGGGTTGATGCCGAAGAGGGTATTGACAGTTTGGCCACTGCTATCGGTGATATTCAGGGTGACTTTCAGATTCTCCATTGGGACATTCTCAGGCAAATTTGCAATTTCTAGCATCGCATTGAATGAATTACGTGCGATAATGGATTCCTGATTGAGTCGAACCCTGACATCGGCACAAATACCTTCATTTCCAACTTTATTATTTAATGCAGATTGCAGCATCTCAAAAGGATTAGAATAGTTGGGAGACAGAGATGACTTTGATACAGACCTATTTAAAAATGGATATGCCTGATTTATCGCGAAATACGTATTTGGAATTGACATAGCTAAAGAATTGCTACAACTTCCTTGTTGATCAACAAGATAATATTTTGTAGGTTGGAAACCAGCTTCACCAACTTTAGTTTCAACGTTATCACGAAAGGCCCATAGTTCAAGTGTACCTCCAATTTCCACAAATAATCCATCAAAGCATCCAGTATTAACAGAAGTCCCATTTAGATATTTCAGACATAAGCTCCCTCCGGTTGCTACTTGTGCAGTTCCACTTCCTTTTATTTTTAAACCCTCGCCGTTGAAACCTTTGGCAGTTCCTTCGAAGGATGCTCCATTTAATCCTGTAAAGACAGATACATTTAAACATACATTTGCTGAGAAATTGCTGTCGTTTTGGCCACAAGTCTGACTAAGCGAACCTTCAGCTCCAATGCCGAGGTCAATACCAATTCCTCCCCTAACTGACGCTGTTACCTGAACATCATTGATATTACCGTAGTTATTGGCGGACAACGTATCGAAAGTATTGCTAAAATCCTTATCAGCACCATATGTGCACTTTATAGTACCCCCGGCTTTGCCGGTAATCTGCCCACCGATACCATATCTGCCCTGATCTGTGCAGCATTCATTTATGGACGCACTAGCCTTAACCTCTGCATCAGAATTGCAAGCGGAGAATCCAATATAATTGATTAAACTGTCGATGGCACTCTTGATTTGACTCTTAAGAGGCTCTGAGTCAATACTTACATTCAACAAATCTTTGTCTTTAAATTTTGATGGGTCGCATTTACATGGCAAAGGTTCAGTAAATGTGGACGGTCCGTTAATGCCGGCGCCCCTTATCACGACTCCATCGCCACCACCGCTGCTACCACCACTGGCAGGTTCTGTATAACTTTCACTCCCGCTACCACCAGTTATGGCTGGCGTGGACGAGGGAGGACAATTCCCGGTTACAACCGTCAGAGGAACATTTCCAGGAGGAGCCTGATCGCAGGGGATCAAATAATTGACCCATCCTACAAAACCGCATGGATTACTTCCGCCGTCCCCACCTGTCGATGCAGGAGAAACGCCGGCTTTGATCAGCGAAGAGCCATTCACGCTATTCACCGCTACGGCGCTCAGACGTTTAACGATAACCGGTATCTCAAGCGATGTCATAGCGGGTATCTCACCAATGTTATCGTTGAGCGGCTTAACTTCATATTCAGGATGCGTATCAAAACGCATTGTGGCGCTTTGTGCCGCAATGAGGCCGTGGTTGGTAACTTTATAGATAACCGTCGCAAGGCCGTCTGTATCGAAGTTGACGTTTCTCAGGTCCAGCACCATCGGCTCAACCGTTATCACCGGCGCGGGCACATGAGTCTCAAATGTCGCTTCAAGGGTGACCGCATATTTGTCATCCGTCTGGACTGGCACAACCTTCCACGTGTAGGTCACAAGCTGCCTCGGCAGGAACGCGGTGATTTCCCTCAATATTCCCGGATCAACCTGAACAACGGCATTGTACGCGCCATGCTGGTCAGCCCTGACTTCCAGCTTGTAAAACCCTTCAGGAAGACTCTCTTTCAAGAACCGGCCGCTTGTATCGGTAAGACCCTCGGCTATCACCGTCCCGTCATAGGGGTTGCTGATCTTGACCGAAGCGCCGGTGACGGGCGGATGGTCATCAGCGAAGTAGGTGTACTCATCCTTCGCGGTAATCTTCAGCCCGCCGATCTTGCCTGAAACCGCCGTGAATCTGAAGCCCACGGTTGCGCTCGCGTTGTCCGCATTCAGCGCGAGATTGCCGGTATACGGCCCAAGCGCAAGGTCCGCGGCGGGCTTCAACGAGAGACCAACCTTGATTTTTTCTCCGCTACCGAGCGAACTGATGCCGGCCGGGGTGATCAGCGAAAGCCAGCCGGTCGTTGGCAGGACAATCTTCAAATTGCTGACGGGCGCCGAACCGGTATTGGTGACCTCAAACTCCACGAAGGTCTGAGCGCCTCTTACCATAGTCTTTTCCAGATAGCCCGGATTGGCAACGAGATTCGGGGTCGCGGGATTGACGGTGATGTTGAACGTAATGCTCGCCGTCTGACCCTCGGCAGCGGCAAACGTCAGGACCGGTGAGTTGGTCTTTACGGAGTCGTCACTGGCAGTGACGGAGTAGTTGACCTTCTGGGTCGTCCGGCCGTTCATGGTCGAGGGTGAAGT
>Ga0194037_1001253_pt1 | contig 18594 bp, 19 predicted proteins | sample JunL306m_MetaG_FD_148653 | JGI IMG/M metagenome (GOLD analysis project Ga0194037, IMG submission 148653) | Anoxic zone freshwater microbial communities from boreal shield lake in IISD Experimental Lakes Area, Ontario, Canada - Jun2016-L304-6m | ecosystem: Environmental > Aquatic > Freshwater >...
TATTTATTTACATGCTAAAAAAATTGATGGAGTTAATTTTTCCAATAATACACTTTGGGAAGGAAAAATTGAAGAGGGTAATTTATATACTTATTATAAAAACAAAAAGGGCTTTCAGTATATAGGAGAGGCAGCTCATTTAAAAGAAGTCAAAGACGCTTCTTATGATTTTGTACTTTCTTGTCATTCTTTAGAGCATGTGGCGAATCCTATTAAGGCTTTAAAGGACTGGTCTAGGGTAATGAAAAGCAAAGGTCGATTGGTTTTAGTACTTCCAGATAAGGAATTTACTTTTGATAACAAAAGGCCTATCACCACATTAGCGCATCTAATAGAGGATTATAAAAATAATACCACAGAAGAAGACAGCACGCATTTTGAGGAAGTAATTGCCCTTCACGATTTTAAACAGGATGCCTTTGTGCAGTCGAAAGAAGACTTAATTAAAAGAACCAAGCTTAATATAGAGAATAGGGCAGTGCATCACCATGTTTTCAATTTGGATTTGGTAAAAGAGCTTTTAGTGTATTGTGATTTTGAAATGATCCACCAGCAAACCTATCCACCCTTTCATTTAGTATCGGTGGCGCAAAAGAAGTAGGCTTATTTCTTTTTAAAGAAGCCCGGTAATTTTACTTTCATAAAATCATGTACCATATTCAGTATTTCCGGTGCAGGGTTCAGCCAGTTTACTAGAACATAAAAACTAATTCCAAAAGCAAAGGACTGTACTAAAATATTCGCAAGTATATTGTTAATAGTAGGAATTAAGTGAATGAGTAACATGAGCCCAATGCTTGAAGCTAAAAATAAGCCATGCTTGTAAGTATAAGGTTGTAAGTTGAACTTTTTATAAATAAAAACAAACCTTACTGTATTGTAAAGTGTAAGTGCAATTAAATTAGAGTAGGCTAGCCCTTCTAAATTATAATTCTTAATTAAAAACCAATTTAGCGGAATGGAAATAATAATGTAAAATAAATTCGTGTAAAAATCGAACTTCCAATAATTAGAAGTGCCAATAATTTGACTGTTCACCCCGGTGGCTAAATCAATTAATTTTGCAATGCCTAAAATGAAAATTAATTTACTAATAGCATCATAACCGCCCGCTTCTTTATGGCTAATCCAGTTTAAAAAATTAATTAGATTATCAATATTCAACCAAATCAAACCAAACAATAACAGGCCAATGGCTAGTAAATTGGAAACGCTTTTATGGTAAATATTTTTGATATTGGCAAAGTCCTTGTTCTTCCAAGAAGTAGCAAGAATGGGTATACTAATAGAGTTTAAACTTCTTTGGGGTATTTCTAAAATAGCAGAAACATAGGTAGCAATGGCAAATATACCTGCATCACTCAAACCCCTTAATCCCACAATTAAAAAAGTGTCATTGGTGCGCGCTAATAAATTGAAAAATTGTCCTGCAAAAACAAATAAGGCGAAACTAATCATCTTGCCTTTAAGCCTTCTGGTAACATTGCTAATCTTAAAGCTTTGAAATGAAAAGCCACTCGATCCTATTAAGTTAATTAATAATAGTACAGCAGGAACTGCATACAATAAACTGAATAAGGTTAAAAAGGTAATGAGGTCAATATATTTAAAACCAAAGGCTAAAATTAAAACAGTGGTTAAAATGCGAATAAGGGTTTCTCTTAAAAAATTGGAGTAAACGCCTTTTCTTAATCCCCAGGCAAATGCTTCTAGCCAATAAAATAATAATAAGAAAAAGGAGTAGGGGTATAAATAGTTAAAATAATGCGCAAGGCTTGGAGACTTTCCAAGTTTACGAATTATAAAATCTTTTTGCTGCCATCCTATAAATAAAAGCAAACTAAACCCTATTAAATTAATCACAAGGGTAATGAAGGGGAGTTCAGATTTTTTTGGTCCTAGATAATGGTTGTAGAATGGGAAAAATTTATAAATCACTGGCAAGGTCCCTAATGTACAGAACAAAGAGAAAGTGGCACCAATATCTATCATGGCCCTTACTAAGCCTTGATCATTTTTAGAGAAAAATAAGGGAAACAAGATTAAGAGGTTGACGGCGCCTATGACAAAGCCCATCATAATAAAGAACGATGATTTTACCCCTTGTTTTTGAATAATGCCCATAGTACAAATATATTGTAATTGTGGTAAAAGTAAATATGTAATGAAATGGGCTTATTTTTACAATATGGAACAATTGTCGGTCATTACAATATGTTTTAACAATTTAAGCGACTTGCAAAGTACTTGCAGTTCGGTAGACGCACAGTCAGCTAAGCCCTATGAGCATTATATCATTGATGGTTCTAGTAATAAAGAAATTGCTGAATGGTTGCAAAATACGCCTCAGCCCCAATACCGTAAATGGCTTTGCGAAAGAGATAAGGGAATTTCAGATGCTTTTAATAAAGGCTTGGCCCTTTGTTCTGGCAGTCTAATACATATTTTAAATTCAGCCGATATTTATTATGCTAATGTAGTAATTGAAAATGTGCTAGCTTATTTTAATAAAAATACTACTATTCAATGGGCAAGTGGAAATATATTAATGAAACGAGCCGGTATTTGGGTGCAGACTGGTGTTCCTTTTGATGCGCAACAATTATACAAGGGTATGAGAGCTGTTTCACATCCCACATGGTTTGTTAAGAAAGAAGTATACCATCGTGTTGGACAATTTTCGGAAGTTTTTAAAATTGCTATGGATTATGATTTAATGTGCAGGCTGAAAAAGGAAACCTATGGTTATATGAATGAAACCATTGTAAAGTTCGATGATGGGGGTGTGAGTACCAATCAATATTTAAAATCGCTCAAAGAGAATGTTAAAGTATATGAATCACATTTTGGTTTTTCTATAGCAGCGCGTTTGTGGCAATTCAGATTAGGTTTTTTATATTATTTTCTACAATGTAAGTTTGGGAAATTCTTATACGCTATAAAGGCTGGTAAATTAAATAGCTAAGTTGCTGAAATACTAGAATAGGAAATCTAAATCTGATAAGCTAGGTTTAAAAAGTTTTATAAAACAGGTTTTTTATAAACTTTCTTGAAAAGTAAAAATAAATTATTGAATAAAGGAAACGCCTCAATGAGTTTCGCCATGCGAATAGAATTTATTTGAAGAGGTACATAATCAATGCCTAGGAGTTTCGATTTCTCATCAATCTTAGTGATCATTTCATCTATGGTTAATCCTTTTCTAATAGCCTTTGGGGTTCTTAATAGTCTATGGGCAATGGCCTTGGTGGTACTTTCTGTAAATTTCTTGCCATTTTCTTCAATGATAGACGCTAATGCACTTGACTCATTTTTTAATTGATTCAAATAGTCTAAGAAAACTAAAAAAGCATCTAATAAAACTTTATCCTTAGAGGTTTTGGTGGTAGAAGCGTGAATTCTAAATGAAAACCGTACACTATTGTCTACCGCGAGATAAGATTTTTTAGTTAGGGCTAACCATAATTGTAAATCGGCATAAATTAAATTAGGGTATTGAGTAGGGATGCCGCCTATTGCATCGTAGTCGCTCGATTTGAAAACATAACCTGTTGCCATGATATCAATAGTCTCATTCAATGCATATTCAAGATATTCGCTAAGGTTTAAACGTGTAGGCAAGGGTTGACATGTTTTAATAAATTGGCTCTTGCTATTGATGTAATTAAAATGGGTATGGTATAAACTTGCTTCTGGGTTTTGATTAATTAATTCATTGATTGTAGAAAGAAAAGTTTTCTCTAATAAGTCGTCATAGCCAAGTATGGTCATGTATTCATTTTTAGCTAAGTCTTTAATGCGTCCCCAGTTTTGAAGTATATCTAAATTTTGGTTTGAAACATGAACGCTAATTTTACTATTCTGAATGGCATGCACTGCATCTAATGAATCATCGATATTGCTGGTATTGTCTGCTAAAATAAGAATGTTAAAATGGGGGTAGTCTTGTGCTAAAACCGAATGCAAACAATCTAATAGATATTTCTTCCCCGATTTAAAAGGAATAATAATAGAAAAATTATTTGTTTTACCACTCATAGCTAGTACAAGATAAATATTTATGCTTAAAATATAAGCATATTCAATATTTACAGTTCAAAAGAAGGTGGTTTTATCTAATTGGCTTAAATTTGAACTACTAAATCATTCATCGGATGAACATTGCCGGGGTTGTCATATTATATCATCCTGATATTCAGCTTTTGTCCGAAAACATAAAAACCTATGTTCAGGGTCTTAAGCAATTGTATGTATATGATAATAGCGAAACCAAGACCCCAGGCATAGAAGAGGCCTTAGCCAAACTACACCCTTCCATTCAATACCATTATTTCAATGCCAATGAAGGCATCGCCAAGAGATTGAATAGGGCAGTGGAAGAAGCGACACGAAATAACTATGATTATTTATTAACCATGGATCAGGACTCTTCTTTTAAAGAAGGTGATTTTGAAAAATATAAACTGCAAATTCAGGCTTCTGCTTATTCTAATGTTGCGCAGTTTGGGGTCAACTGCCAACCTAATTTTACTATAGTTAAAGACCAACCCGAAGAAGCCCTTACATTAATTACTTCCGGTTCTATTGTAAACTTATCCTTGATTAAAAATGTAGGAGCTTTTAATGAAAATTTATTTATAGATTTTGTGGACGCAGAGTTTTCTTACCGAGTAATACAGAAAGGGTATGTAAATTTAATGTTTTCAAATATTATATTAAATCATGCACTGGGAAAACTAATAGAAGGAAGGTCATTGGCTACTTTCAAAAAAACAATGCGCATTACACATTCACCCGTTCGTGTGTATTATATTATTCGTAATGGCTTGTATTTATTGTTGAAGGCGCAGGGATTAACCACTGCTATGAAAAAAGATGTACTAAGATGCATTAAAATTTTAAAAAACGATTTAATCTATAATCCTCAACTAGGTTTGGTGTACATACATTTATTTTCAGGTATATTTGATTTTCTTCGCGGCAAAATGGGTAAAAAATAAATTAGTAATTGGGTAAATAGTAAGTAATAATGAATCTAAGTAGAATTTTAAATAAATTTATTTCATTTTGTTTTTTCTTTTTTAAGTTAAAGCATTTGAAGCTTGCTTATTTATTTGCATTTTACAAACTACCCAAACACTGGGCGGCAAGTATGCAAGTAAGTAATGGAAGTTTAGTATTTGCCCATTCGGGTAATAGTATATGCATTGCTCAATTAGATCAGTTTGAGTTTAGTATGCATTTTCTCATTGAATTATTAGAAAGCCCGCTATTTAAGGTAACCGAAACTACCAATACCTATTTTATGGTAGAAGTGGAGGGGCTTGTATTTAAAGTAGCCTCCTTATCTAATATGGCGGTATTGTATGAAATATTTATAGAAAAAATTTATTCCATTGACACCCCTCATGCTAATTTAGTTGTTATTGATATTGGAATGAATGTGGGAGTGGCCTCTTTGTATTTTGCAATACAACCCTATGTAAAAAAAGTCTATGGCTATGAGCCCTTCCCCGCAACTTTTGCAGAAGCATGTTCAAATGTAGCAGCGAATCCAACAATGGCTAGTAAATTAAAATTAATCAATGAGGGTGTGAGTAATATTAATGAAAAAAGGTCTATTACTTTATTTGAAAGCGGTTTGTTGTCGGCCTCTACCATTGAGCAGAAAAATGAGTATGGGAAAAAAATAGGCCAGGTGATTGAGGTACAATTAGTATCTATTAAAGAGGTATTTGAATTGGTACTAGCCGAAAACCCCAATGCTAAAATATTACTCAAGCTAGATTGTGAAGGAGAAGAATATGTAATTTTCGATATGCTAAAAGAAACTACTTATTTAAATAATGTAGAACTTGCCATTATTGAATGGCATGAAAAAGGCTATACGACTATTGAAAAAGTTTTATTGGACAATGAATTCACATTAAGGCATGAGCATCATGTATCTGAGAATAGCGGTATGATTTATGCTATTAAAAATTAGTGCTAATATTAAAAACTGCTAGTAAATAATGCTACGCTAGTTAACTCAGCCCAATAAGCCTTTCAAAGCGTCAATTCTAAATTGAATGACTGGCCATGTTTTAGCAGGCTTGCATTGCAAGAGATATTTAAATCCTAGAATTACCGCTGCTCCTAGTTTAAAAAAATATTCTATTATTTTTTTTATATAAGCTCCTTTAGAAATACTTAAAGTTCTTGTTTTCTCTCCTCTGCCAATACCACTGGCAACTCGGTACATGTATTCCGGGGTTAACTTCTTTACTTCTACCACATGCTGCACTTCTATTGCAGGGTCGTAATAAATAGTATGGCCTAGTGCTATTATTTTGTAAAATAATTCTTTGCCTTCTCCTCCAATTCTTAAACTGCCCACCACACCAGGTAATGCTGTATTAAAACCTCCTATAGAATCGTAAATATCTTTTCTAACTATCATATTCGATTCCAATGGGTACTTGCCATTTTCAAAGGCGCAAGCAGTAGGAGCGTAATCAAAATTGCCTACTAAAGAGGAAACATAATAACTCATCCACTTAGGTTCTGCTGGAATATATTTTGGTATAATACGACCTCCAAAACCTACGACTGCTGGCCTTATTTCAATATGCTTTATTATATTTTCAACATAATTTGAATTGGCTATGGCATCGTCGTCCATAAAACAAAGCCATTGGCCTTTTGCTGCAGCTGCACCAGTATTGCGCGCAAAGGAGGCTCCTTGTTTTGTTTCAGTTAAATAACTGAAACTGCCATTTGCATGTGAAGCCCTCCAGTTTTTAAATACATCGGCTGTGTTATCCGTTGAATTATTGTCTACAATAATAGTTTCAAAACTATCTAATCCTGAACTTTGATTATATAAACTATCAAATGCAGCTTCTATATAGCTGGCGCGATTATAACTACATATAATTATTGATAGCGTCATTAATTAATTTATTTTGCTTTTCCATTTTTTGAAACTGGTGAAACCTATACCCACTAATAAACCCCAAAGTATGATAGAGGCTGCTGAAGAGGCTTTTTGTGCAGTGTTCACAATAACTGGTTTAAACTCAAAACGAATTGAATGAGTTCCAGCAGGAACCACCAGGGCTCTTAGTACATAGTTGGCTTTTACAATAGGGGCTTCTACATTGTCAATGTAGGCTTTCCAACCTTGCTTATAATAAATCTCGCTAAATACAGCTAATTGCTTTTTAGAACTATTGCTTTTATAATTGACTTCGTCATTATTGTTATTCACTAATGCAATTTGTGCTGAATCATCTACTTGAATATCGTTTAAGCCTTCTATTTTATCTTTTTGTTCAATAATGGCTGTGTCTTTAGGATTAAAATTATCCAAGCGCTTCATTACTTCAGCAGGCCCTTTCTCATATTGAATGCCTTTCACAAACCAAACATTGCCTAAAGCCATTTTATTGGCAATTGTATCTAATGCAGGATCACCAGAGATAACATACTTTGTATTCAACATATTCATAGTTGGCATACAGTTTGGAAACTTATACCATTGATTTTCGATTAGGTCCTGGTATATGCTAAGCTTAGCAGGGTTGTAACCGCCCACTGTTTTATGGTGATAAGCAATTAAGGCGCCTGCATTAAATGCACTATTAATGCCACCTCTAATATCTAATACCCTGTATTGAGTGGTATCTTTTTTCAAAGCAATATCTAAAGGGCTTAAAGCAAATACATTTTCATTTTCATTGGCTTCAACAAAGCTCTCCGACTTTAAGTATTTAACATTCACTTGGAATAAATCAATCATGGATAAAACTCCAAAGCCAACTAATAATATAGTTTGATTAATTACTTTTTTAAATGCTAAAAATAATAGGGCAATGAGTAAGCCTAAGAATAAAATGAATTTTACAATGTCGCCTTCTATTAATGATTTTCTATCGGTAACAATCGCATTTACTAAATCATGGGCAGGCTTTTCAAAGGCAGCTTTTTGATTGGCGTCTGGAATTTTAGCAATTTGAGATAATAAATTAATTTCAGACTCACTTTTAAAACTACTGGTGAAGTAAATATACAATACGGTAGCAAGAATTAATCCTGTAAGAATAAAACTAGGCTTGTATTTTTTTAGTACGGTTTTAAAATCGGTTTCTGCACTCATGGCAGCCATTCCATATAAAGCCATAATGCCTAATAATAAAGTAGGAATAATCATTATCATACTAGGGGCTCTGAACTTATTGTACAATGGCAGATGATCAAACATGAAAACATTAAAGGCTTCAAAATAACTTCCTGCGCTTAACATGAATGAAAAGACAATAGTAGCTGCTATCCATAAACGGTGTGGGTTTGTATTACTTGATAAACCTATTAAAGCAAACAAACATATAACTAAGCCTGCATAGGGTGGGCCTGAAGTGCCGCCAATACCACCCCAGTATAGCGAAACAAAACCTTGTAGCTGTTGTCCTATTTGTGGTGGCATTTGTTGTAAAGTTTCTACTGCTTTTGAATTAGCAGGATCCATTTGAGTTAGTCCGCTGGCTCCTCCATAAATACCAGAGAACATTAAAACTAAGGGCTCGGTTTTAAACATGCTATAAGTAAAGGCGTAGTCTTTATTTAAACCATTGGCAGTGGTCTTACTATCCTTATTTACTAAAACGCTTCCACCTCTTATAGATTCTTTACCATATTCATATGTGCTAGCCAATAACGGGGCATTCACTGCTACACCCAATAAGCCACCAATGCAAGCAGCCGCAAATGTATTAAGTATATGATTGAAATCTTTTTCCTTGATCCATTTTACTAAAAAGAAAATAGACATAAAGGCTACAATAATTAAACCGTAATAAGTTATTTGTATATGGTTGGCTCCTACAAATAAAGCAGTCGCAATACCTGTGAGCACAGTGCCCCATAAATATTTCTTTTGAAAAATTAAAAGTATGGCTGCAATAAAGAAAGGCAAATAAGCAATAGCGTGCATTTTAGTAATATGACCCACAGTTACAATAATGGGGTTGTAAGTAGCATAACTATAAGCAAGTGCTCCAATAACGCTAATGATATTATTAAAACCAAGTACCTGTGCTAAGAAATAAAAACATAAACAGGCTAAAAAAAATAAATTAATAGGTTCTGGGAAATGTAAAGTCAATAAATTGTCTATTAGGCCAATAGTGAAAGCAAATCCTGGCACACCTGTAATTTGATAAGTAGGCATACCTCCAAACATGCTATTTGTCCAAAGAGGGTGTTGTCCGTTCTTTTCTGCATACACCATTGCGTCATGCGCCATTCCTTTCCACTGGGCAATATCCTGTTGTTGTAATACCTTGCCTTCCAAAGCAGGTTTGCAATAAATAGTGGCTACTACTGCAAAAATGGCTATAGCAATAATATGGGGTAGGGCCGACTTAAAAATAGACTTCAACATATTCATAAATTTATACTAACAAACCTACAACTAAAAAGGCTTTTTAAGTAATTTTAGTACCTTGTAAATATTAACAAATAGAATGAAATATAGTACCTCTTTTGCCTTTCTTGCCAAGCTTGCCATTATATGTAATGCCTTCTATTTATTCACAACTGCTTTTCTATTTTTTTCTTGGTTAAAAATACCCGCTGATATAGCAAATTTTATGGCCGTTTTAGGCCTTGAAATGGCACCCTTTGTAAACTTACTCTTTGCCATTTGGTTTATCATTCACCTTATTAGAAAAAAAAGCATTGATTTACCCCAGTGGCAAACAATTATCAATCTTTTGATGTTATTGTTACAAATTATCTTACTTATTATTTAAATTGAATTATGATTCATTCTATTTTAAAAGACAAACCCACTAAATTATTTCTAGGTATTATGGCTTTTTTCGTAGCCAATGCTTTAATTGCTGAATGTATAGGGGGTAAAATATTTTCTTTAGAAAAAGTATTCGGTATGGCACCTTCCAACTTTACTTTATTTGGTGTGCCTAATCTTTCTTTTAATTTAACCTGTGGTGTTCTATTATGGCCACTTGAATTTGTGATTACCGATATTGTGAATGAATACTTTGGGCCAAAGGCGGTACGCAGAATTAGTTATACAGCTGTGGCTTTAATTAGTTATGCTTTTTTAATGTTTTATGTAGCTATGAAAATTGCGCCTGCTCAATTTTGGGTGGAATCTAGAACTGCTAATGGAATGCCTAATATGCAATTAGCATTTGAATCTATATTCGGACAAGGCTTATGGATTATTGTTGGAAGCTTAGTTGCGTTTTTAGTAAGTCAGTTCATTGATGTTTATGTTTTTCATAAAATTAAAAAAATGACCGGCGATAAAATGATATGGCTTCGTGCCACTGGTTCCACCGTTGTCTCTCAATTGGTAGACAGCTTTGTGGTTTTATTTATTGCCTTTAAAATTGGTAATGGATGGAGTTGGTCAACGGTGCTGGCAGTTTGTGTGGTGAACTATATGTATAAGTTTACTATGGCTATTATACTAACGCCTTTAATTTCTTTTATAGAAGGTAGAATTGAAAATTATTTGGGGCATGATTTAGCGAAGAAAATGAAATTACAAGCAATGGGCGTAGAGAATGAAGTTTAGAAACTTTGCTTCAATATTTGAATAGCCACTTTATCAATAGGAAGGCTCATACTTTCTTCATTCAATTCTTCAAAATTTACCCAACGGAAGGACTCAAAAGTGCCATTTTTATCCGCAATTTGGTCTGGGCTAAAGTCAAAATTTTTCTCACTGGTTTTAATTTTTTCACATTCAGCGCTACTTACCATATAATAAATAGAAATGATTTGGTCTTTTTTATTAAACGCCGATATTTGAAAAAAATCGGTGGTGTATAAATGCGATCCTACAGTAACTGTTATGCCAGTTTCTTCCATAAATTCTCTAGCTAAGCCATCTCTGGTACCTTCTCCAAATTCAAGCCCGCCTCCAGGAAGTTTGGTAAAAAATTCACTTCTAATATATTCATCGCTCACGAGTAATCTATTTTGAGCATCTAGTAGTAAGCCGTACACACGAACGTTGAAAAGTGCCATAAGAATTTATTGTATTGTGCTAATCTGTAATTTAAATATCTAAGGCTCCGCTAAAAACAAAAGTACCTGGACCCATCAAATAAATATTGTCAAATATATTGTCTCCTCTATTATTAAAACTAACAGCTAGTTTTCCACCCAAGGTCTCAATATTAATTTTTTGCTCTCCTAATTTTTCAATTCCCGCAATTAAGGCAGAGGCGGTTACGCCTGTACCACAACTAAAAGTTTCATTTTCCACGCCACGCTCATAAGTTCTTACAAAAAGCTGTCCTTCGTCTTGTTGAACAAAATTTACATTAATGCCTTCCGCTTTAAATCTTTCATTATAGCGAATCATTTGTCCAAGTCCCACCACGTCAACACTATTTACACTATCTACAAATTCTATATAATGAGGAGAGCCAGTGTTTAATACATAAAAAGTAACATCGCCTTCAATATTTTTTTCAACCGCTTTTACATCAATCATTTTTAAATGCACCCAACCTTCAGCATCTATTTTTGATTCATGTGGACCATCGATAGCTATAAATGAGTAAGTATCTTTTTTAATGCCTTGGTCAAAAGCATACTGCGTTAAACAGCGGCCACCATTGCCACACATAGAACCTTCCTTGCCATTGGCATTAAAGTAAGTCATTGAGAAATCATAGCCTGCTGAAGTGCCAAGTAACATCAAGCCATCGGCGCCAATGCCTTTTCTTCTATCGCAAATAAACTCTATTTGTGCTTCGCTTAAATGTATGTTACCAGAACGGTTGTCTATAATTACAAAATCGTTCTGCGTGCCTTGGTATTTTGAAAAGGGTATATTCATTTTAGTATTTAACTTTTTATATTAATTTGAATCTTACTAATAATTTCTGCTAATTAATAATTTAATTTATTTATTAAGGTCTATTTTAAATGTCTGCAATAATGCCCAATGATTTTTGTATCATATGATCTACCGCCTTGCCCATATCCTTGCTGTATTCTTTTTTCACTCTGTTGGCAATAATTACATTTATACTTAAACATTGGTGTCCTAATAAATTACATAAACCATAAATAGCACTTGTTTCCATTTCAAAATTAGCAATTCTATGTTGGCCGTATCTGAAGCTGGTCATTTGATCCACTAAGTTGGGCATTTTTAAAGGAAGTCTTAAGATGCGTCCTTGAGGGCCATAAAAACCAGGGCAAGTAACTGTAATACCATGACTATAGCCTTCTGTAAAATGTTTAATTAAACCTGCACTTGCTGTGGCAATATATGGTTGAATTTTATGTGCATGAATGGAAGTATGTTTTTCAAAAGCATCTAAGATAGCTTTTTCTTCTTCATTATTTTCTTGCGTATAAAAATGTAAAACATTATCAATACCTAAACCATGAGTGCCTGCCACTAATTCATTCACACCTACTTCTCCTTGTAAAGAACCACAAGTGCCCATGCGAATTATGGAAACCGATTTTTTTTGATCATGAATGGTTCTTGAAGTGAAATCAATATTCACTAAAGCGTCAATTTCATTTAAAGCAATATCAATATTGTCTGGACCAATACCAGTGCTCAAGACTGATATTCTTTTTTGTCCAATATACCCAGTATGTGTGATAAATTCTCTATGTGCCAATGTATGTTCAATACGGTCAAAGTATTTACTTACTTCTGCAACTCTTTCAGGGTCACCCACAGTAATAATAGTATCCGCAATTTCTTCCGGACGGACATTTAAGTGATAAATAGCCCCGTGGTCGTTAATAATGAGTTCTGATGCGCCAATTGCCTGCATATGCTTTCTTTTATGACACAAATGTCGTTTAAATCGGAATAGCTGTAAAATTCTTTTATAATTAAGTTCTTTGCGTTATTTTCGCGTTCTAGATTAGGGTCGGGTGGCCGAGTGGCTAGGCAGAGCTCTGCAAAAGCTCCCACAGCGGTTCGAATCCGCTCTCGACCTCACTAAAATATAAAACCTCTCAATTATTGAGGGGTTTTTTTATGCCCAAGCCTGTTCTGTACTTTATAGCGGGGAAATGCCTGTCTTTTGTCAAGTATAAATACTGCGATTTTCAGTATTCTAGAAATATACTTTTGGTGAAAATAAAAACAATTATGAAAACCAAAATTAATCTAAGAAACATAAGTTTACTCTTTTTACTTATGTTCACAATTTCATGTACAAAAAAAGAGAGTGAATTAACAATTCAGGATAAACAAGCTACTGCCATTAAACAGTTGAAAGAAATAGTGGGAGAACAAGGAGAGATAAAAATAATGAATCCTAGTGAAAGCAAAGCAACTTTTACAATTGACGAAAATTCAAATCAAGCAAAAATTAATAATCTAAGCTTAAATGAGTTTAAGGAAGTATTTAAAGAAATTGGAACAGAAAAAAAATATGAAGCCGTAAGATCAACTTTAGTCTTAGACTCTAGTATAAGTCCTACTTCGAAAATTAAATCAAATTCTATTAAATCTTTTGATGATGATGATGCAGACGGAGGCCCTGGCACAGCTGGGTATCATCATGCAGAGTTTAAATCAGGATCGCCATTGAATGGGGATAAGGGTGGGTGGTATACTTTGCATCTAAACTATAGTACAAATGCTAATGGTCAAATAGTTGGGAATCCTTCTATTTCTTTTACTGGATTTGGTTTTTATTCTTGGCAACAAGTAAATATGTCTAGTATAAATTTTAATCCTTCAAATTATTCTTCTAATTTTATCATCACTGGTATAAATACATATGGTGTTCAAATAGGAGGAATTACACTTGGCTGGAGTGCGTATGATAAATTTGATATTACTATAAATATGGATGAGTTAGCGAGATATGAAGTTATTGTTATTGAAAAAAAATAAAATTAATAAATATAATGTCAAACAATTTTTTCCCTTTAGTCTATAAAACTATTTTATTAACACTACCTTTTATTGGCTCTGTGTTAATTTCTTTAATCTTTTTAAATACATCTATTTGGATCTATGATGGAACAAAGGTTAAAGCATCTATAAAAAAGAGTAAAAAAGTCCTATTAATATCTGTAATTATTATATTATGTATATCCTCAATCATAACTGTATTTGTTACTATTTAAAAGTAAATTTTAAATTTTTTTTAAATTTGATATGATTAATAATAAACTTAATAGGGTAACTAATAAGCAAAGTGAATTACTATCACTACTATTTCACATAAAATATAGTAATTTTGAATTACTATGAAATATTCTCAAGCCATCGGTATAATTCTTTGCTTATTACTTATTTATTGTACTACGCAGCCTTTGATATTTATTGAAAGCAGAAACTGGATAATTACTGGTTGGGATGCAGCAGGAAGTAATTTTGGCCAGGCGGGAAAGTTTTTATGTTTTTTCGCAGTAATAAGTTTAGTCTTTTTTGCTTTACCTTTTATTTGGGCAAAGAGGTTCAATATGGTTTTCGCAGCCTTACTTTTAGCATGGAGCTTTAGAAATTATTTAATAATGTCTACCTGCCAAATGGGAGAGTGCCCCCAAAAGAAATGGGCATTGTATGCTTGCATTATAATTTCTGCAGGCATATTAATAATGACTTTTTTACCTAAGATAAAAGTTTCAAACCAGCCCCAATAATTGCAACGGCTTCGTCAATTTGTTTTTCAGTTATAATTAACGGTGGCGCAAATCTTATTTTATCTCCATGGGTTGGTTTAGCGAGTAAGCCTAAATCTTTTAAGTGCAAACATAAATCCCAACTTGCCTCTGGGTTCTCATGTTTTATCACAATAGCGTTTAATAAACCTTTACCACGAATGGTGGTTATAAAGGGAGAATTTAAATTGGCTAATCCTTGTCTTAATCTAGCTCCCATTTTTTCTGCATTCTCCGCCATCTTCTCCGACTTTAGAACTTCTAATGACTTTATAGCCACAGCGCAAGCCAAAGGGTTTCCACCATAAGTAGAACCATGTTCGCCTGGTAAAATTTGCATCATTATTTCATTGCTAGCTAGTACTGCAGAAATAGGCAGGGTACCTCCGCTCAATGCTTTTCCTAATATTAAAATATCGGGTTTAACATTTTCATGATCGCAGGCTAACATTTTTCCTGTTCTGGCTAATCCCGTTTGAATTTCATCTGCAATAAATAAAACATGGTACTTATCACATAAATCACGCACTGCTTTTAAATATCCTTCATCTGGAATAACCACACCTGCTTCGCCTTGAATAGGCTCCACCATGAATGCTGCCACTTCATTATCTTTTAAAGCTTCTTCTAAAGCTACTAAATCATTATAAGGTACTAAACCAAAGCCCGGCATATAAGGACCAAAACCTTTAAAGCTACTAGGATCGGTTGAAGAAGAAATAGCAGCCAATGTGCGTCCCCAAAAATTACCTTCTGCAAAAATTATTTTCGCTTTATTTTCAGCAATGCCTTTTACATTGTAACCCCAACGACGCGCTAGTTTAATAGCGGTCTCTCCACCTTCCACACCCGTATTCATAGGAAGCACTTTATCGTATCCAAAATATTCGGTGATATACTTTTCATACTCGCCCAATAAATTATTATGAAATGCGCGTGAAGTTAAAGTGAGTTTACTAGCTTGTTTTTGTAAAGCTTCAATAATGGCCGGATGGCAATGCCCTTGGTTCACCGCAGAATAACCACTTAAAAAATCGAAGTATTGTTTTCCATCTACATCGTATAAATAAACACCTTCGCCTCTTTCTAGTACAACTGGAAGTGGGTGGTAATTATGAGCGCCGTATTTTTCCTCAAGTGCTAAATATTTAGCAGCATTGGAACTAATAGTTGAATGAGTCATTTCTATAAATTGAATTATTGGAAAGTAAATAATGGGAGAGAAAAACGAAAAATGCTTCTCGCTTGAATACAAAAAAAGTAGGAGGTAGTTAAACTACCCCAAGGGATGATTAAGTAAATCTAGGTTTCTATGTAAAAAACTTCCCATGTTCATAGGGCTAAGTTAGTTTTTTTAGAGCAATTTCCCATATTTTGGGCTTACATTCGCAAAAACAATTACATTGAAACCGCTAGTCTCCATAGTCATATTAAATTATAACGGGGCCGGTTATTTAACAAAATTCTTGCCATCCGTTTTATCTACTCAATATGAAAATTTTGAAGTAGTGGTGGCCGACAATGGTTCTTCCGATAATTCTATTTCTTTAGTAAAAGAAAAATTTCCTTCCGTTAAAATAATTACGAATACTACGAACGAAGGTTTTGCTGGTGGCTATAATTGGGCCTTGCAAAAAGTAAAAGCCGATTACTATGTTTTATTAAATTCAGATGTGGCAGTGGATCCTCATTGGATACAGCCCATGGTGAATTTATTAGAGTCTGATAAAACTATTGCAGCTTGTCAACCTAAAATTTTATCTTTTAATAATAAGGAAGTATTTGAATATGCAGGTGCAGCAGGAGGTTGGATAGATGCGTTGGGTTATCCTTTTTCAAGAGGACGCGTATTTGATGTTTGTGAAAAAGATAATGAGCAGTATGATACTGCAGCGCCTATATTTTGGGCAACCGGTGCTTGTATGATGATTCGTTCTGCATTATTCCATGCCATGAATGGATTTGATGCAAGCTTCTTTGCACATCAAGAAGAAATAGATTTATGTTGGAGATTACAATTAGCTGGCTATAAAATTTATGCATGTCCTCAAGCGGCAGTTTATCATGTAGGAGCAGGTACCTTACCAAGAGGTGGTCGTAAAGTGTTTCTGAACTTTAGAAACAACTTAATCATGCTTGCTAAGAATTTGCCTTTATCATCGCTTATTTGGAAATTGCCTGCTAGATTTACTTTAGATGCTATTTCAGCCTATAAGGGCTTATTAAGTGGTGATACAAGCTTCTTTTTTGCCATTGCTAAAGCGCATTTTGCTTTTATGGGCTATGTTTTATCAGGTAAATTGAAAAGAACTGCATCGCCAAAAGCCTTAGAAACACTAGAGGGTGTTTATCCCGGATCCTTGGTTTTCCAATACTTTATTAAAAACAAGCAATATTTTAGTAAAATAGTGACCAAACTAGCTCATTATTAAGAACTTGTTACTATTTTTGCATCCGTAAATAAACAATATGTCACACGATTTACAAGATAATACAGCTGAGAAAGATATCGCCACTAATTGGGTAAGTTCGTCTCGATTCTTTTTCTATGTGTCTATTTTTGCTATACTAGCATTGGTTTTAGGTAATTGTAGTAAACTCTACACTAGCCGTTTTGTTAAACCCAATCCAGAAGTGCAAACTAGCTCACAGTACAAGCCTGAGTATAAGTAAGAAAAAAAATTTGTTTAAGAGCGCTGTTTCGTTATTTTTGCAGTCCTAAAAATAGTTCTTATACAAGCGAAAGTAGCTCATTTGGTAGAGCACGACCTTGCCAAGGTCGGGGTGGCCGGTTCGAGCCCGGTCTTTCGCTCCAAAAATCCCGTTCTTCGGACTGGGATTTTTTTTAAGTCTGATGAAGACGCCTTGGTGGTGGAACTGGTAGACACGCAGGACTTAAAATCCTGTGGGCCGCAACGCCCGTGCGGGTTCGATTCCCGCCTGAGGCACAATCCCTCTCGATTATTTCGAGAGGGATTTTTTTTGTACAGCAGTCAAGTGTAACTTAGAGCCAAGTCATTTAACCTATGTCTCATTTAAAAGAAAGAAAAGAAAAAAACTGTTTGAACTGCGGTGAGACCGTTGTGGGAAAATTTTGTCATCATTGCGGTCAAGAAAATGTAGAAGTGAAAGAAAGCTTTGGACATTTGATTATGCATTTCTTTCAAGACCTCACACATTTTGATGGAAAATTATGGAAGACATTGAAGCTTCTTTTGTTCAAACCAGCAAAGCTTACACAATTATATATGGATGGCCAAAGGGCTAATTATATCCATCCCATTCGAATGTATTTATTTATTTCTACTGTTTTCTTTTTATTTATTTTTTCTGGAGAACAAGTAAATAAAACAGAGATAGTAAAGCCTAATTCGGTTGTATCAAAAAAAATAGATCCTAAAAAAATAGATCCAAAAAAGGAAAATAGTTTACATCTTCAAATAGGGAATGATACTATTGTTTATAATACAATCGCTGCATATGATTCAGCACAATCAAAATTATCTAATACAAAAAAAGATAGTTGGCTTGAATCATCCTTGGTTAAAAAGTCAATTGAGTTAAACGATAAATTCAAAAATGATAAATTCAAATTTGGAACGGCACTGGTGGAGCAGTTTGAGCATTATTTTTCACGCATGCTCTACATATCCTTACCTATGTTTGCTTTTTTCCTTTGGATTTTATACCGCCGTAACAAAAATCACTACTTTGTTGAACACCTCATTTTCAGTATACATATTTACTGTGCTTTTTTTATAATTTTATTTGCTTTAAAATTATTCAATTTATCTACCGAGTTTATTTTGCAAAAGCCACCTTTTGGCACAGCAGCGGTTTTTACTTCAATTTTAATGTTCTATTATTTATATAAAGCCTTACGTAATCATTTTAATCAATCCAGGTTAAAGACTTTATTGA
>Ga0194037_1001254_pt1 | contig 18581 bp, 17 predicted proteins | sample JunL306m_MetaG_FD_148653 | JGI IMG/M metagenome (GOLD analysis project Ga0194037, IMG submission 148653) | Anoxic zone freshwater microbial communities from boreal shield lake in IISD Experimental Lakes Area, Ontario, Canada - Jun2016-L304-6m | ecosystem: Environmental > Aquatic > Freshwater >...
ATCGAACAGATGTTCCTGCCCGAATCCTCCTCCTCATCCGGCCTGATGACGATGCCCGGCTTGCGCCCCGGGATGCCGGGTTGCGCCGCGCTGGCACTGTGGTTGGCACTGGCCGCCTGCGCGGCGGGCCTGCACGTGGAGCAGCTGCGCTGCGAGTATCTGGCCGGGCCGCTGGGCATCGATACCCCGCAGCCGCGGCTGAGCTGGATTTCCACCGCGCCCGCCACCGCCCGCGGGGCCAGGCAGGCGGCCTATCAGATCAGCGTCGCCAGCAGCGAGGCCGCCTTGAGGCAGGGCCAGGCCGACCTGTGGGACAGCGGTAAGGTTGACTCCGATGAGACCGCGCAGCTGCGTTACGCCGGCAAGCCGCTGGCTTCGGGCCAGCAGGCGTTTTGGAAAGTGCGGGTCTGGGACCAGGCGGGCGTGGTCAGCGACAGCGAGCCCGCCGGTTGGGAGATGGGCCTGCTGCAAGCCAGTGACTGGAAGGCCAAATGGATTGCCCGCACCACCGACACCCGCTCCAACCCCGCGCCGCTGCTGCGCCGCGCCTTCCAGCTCGACGGCCGGATCCAGCGGGCCCGCGTCTCCATTTGCGGGCTCGGCTACTACGAGCTTTATCTCAACGGCGGCAAGGTCGGCAATCATCTGCTGGACCCCGGCTACACGCGCTATGACCGGCGCGTCCTCTACGTGACCTATGATGTCACCGACCAGCTCAAGAGCGGTGCCAACGCGCTGGGCGTGATGCTCGGCAACGGCTGGTTCAACTGCCACACCCGGGCGGCCTGGAAATTTCACGAGGCCCCGTGGCGGGCCGCTCCCAAGCTGTTATTGCAGCTGCGCGTGGATTATGCCGATGGCCGCAGCGAGACGATTGTTACCGACGAATCGTGGAAGTGTTCCACCGGGGCGATTGTGTTCGACAGCATCTATGGCGGTGAAACCTACGACGCCCGGCTGGAAAAGCCCGGCTGGGCCACCGCCACCTATGACGATGCCGGCTGGGATCCGGTCCAGCGCGTCGATGCTCCCGCGGGCAAGCTCGCGGCCCAAATGATGCCGCCCATCACCCTCGATCAAACCCTCAAGCCCGCGACAATCACCGAGCCCAAGCCTGGCGTGTTTGTCGTGGACGTGGGCCAGAACCTCGCCGGCATGGCCGAGCTCCACGTCACCGGACCCGCCGGCGCGCGCGTCCAAATGCGTTATGGCGAACGCCTGCTGCCGGACGGATCGCTGGACACCCGCGACATCGAGCAGCACGTCAAGAAGCTTGGCAAGGAGCAGCAGCACCAGACTGACACCTACATTCTCAAAGGCGGCGGCACCGAGGAGATCTATGCCTCGCGTTTCACCTATCACGGATTTCAGTATGTCGAGGTCACCGGGTTCCCCGGCAAACCCACGCTGGACAACTTCCGCGCCCGCTTCATCCACTCCGCCGTGCCCAAGGCCGGCGCGTTCACCTGCTCTAACCCCATGCTCAACCGCATCCAGCAAGCCGCCGACTGGTCGTTCCTGAGCAATTTGCAGGGCATTCCCACCGACTGCCCGCACCGCGAGAAAAACGGCTGGACCGGCGACGCCCACCTGGCATGCGAGCAGGCCCAGTTCAATTTCTTCCCGGCGCCGGTCCATCAGAAATGGCTCAACGACATCGGCGACGAACAGAAGCCCACCGGCCAGTTGCCCGGCACCGTGCCGACGGCCGGTTTCGGCTACACCTGGGGCAATGGCCCGGCTTGGGACAGCGCCTTCCTGCTCATCCCTTGGTATGAATATCTCTACTACGGCGACACCGAAAACTTCCGCCGCCACTACGACGGCATGAAGCGCTATGTCGATTACCTCAGCACGCGCGCCAAGGATGGCATCGTCAACATCGGCCTCAACGACTGGGCCCCATGGAAAACCCAGACCGATGCCGCCATCACCGACACCGCCTACTATTTCGTCGATGCCTGGATCGTCGCCCGCGCCGCCGGGGTGCTCGGCAACAAGCAGGACGCCCTCAAATACACCGAGCTCGCCGCCAACATCCGGGCCGCATTCAACCGCACGTTCTATCAGCCCGACACCGCCCTCTACGACAACGGCAGCCAGACCGCCCTGAGCTGCGCGCTCTATCAGGGGCTGGTGGCCCCGGCGAACCAGGCCCGCGTGCTGGCCAACCTGGTCGCCGCGGTGGAAAAGGCCGACAACCACGTCGACACCGGCATCCTCGGCACCAAATACCTCCTCAATGCGCTGCTAGAAAACGGCCGGGCCGACGTGGCCTACCGGATGGTCGCCCAAAACGACCAGCCGGGCTGGGGTTGGTGGCTGGCGCAGGGTGCCACCACGCTCTGGGAACAATGGAGCGGTGCCGAATCGCGCAACCACATCATGTTCGGCGACGTCAGCGCGTGGTTCTACAAGGCCCTGGCCGGCATCCAGCCCGATCCACTCGCGCCGGGCTTCAAGCATTTCCTGATCAGTCCGCAGGTGGTCGGCGACCTCACCGCCGCCAGCGGCAGCTACGACTCGATCCGCGGCCGGATCGTGAGCTCCTGGCAGGTGGCACAGGGAGAATTCCGCCTCGATCTAACCATCCCGGCCAACACCACCGCCACCGTCTCGCTGCCGATTGCAGGCCGCGTGCTCGAGGGCGGCCAACCCGCCGGCCAGGCGGACGGGGTGAGGTTTCTGCGCACGGAAGGCGGTCGCAGTGTGTTCGAGGTGGCGTCCGGCATCTATCGGTTCCACGGCCCGCTGGCACCCTGAGCCTCAGAACAGCGACCCTTGCGCGCTGTCATCGACGCGGGCATGGGACGGTCGGGCCAACAGGGCGTCAATGCGGGTGAGCAGATCGAGCGAGGGCACCTCTTCGCCTTCCAGCAGCGTGCGCAGCCGCGTCCGCCACTCCGCCACACGGGCCCCATCCTCCGCCGCGAGCGCCATCGCGGTCTGGGTGAGGCGTCCGCTGACGGCAAACTGGCGCCGTGTCCGGCGCAACCAGGCATCAAAGTAGGGGCGGTCGGTGGTCGGGGTGAACACGCTGCAAGACTCAGGGCAGGCGGTGGGCGGGGTCAAGCACTGCCGCGCGGAGAGTTCGGGCCGGACCGCGAGTCTCCCGACTCGCCCGAGTTCAGCGCTACCAATCAAATTTAAGACCATGGGTTTTAAAAAACGGCATGGCGCGCTCCCTGCTCAGGAGCGTGTATTTTCGCTGAATCGCCTGCCAGATCAGCAGGCGATCGAAGGGATCTCGGTGATCAGGCGCATAGGGAAGCCGGTGAAAGGTTGCGAGTATGGCAGGATCCAAAGTTGCTTCGCTCAAGCCGATCTGACTGGCGGCGGCAGGGATTTCCGACGGGTCCGTGCCCGGAAGTTCCAGTTTGCCGAGGCCGAATTTCAGGCTGATTTCCCAGTAGCTGACCGGACTGACATGCACTGGGTTGGCCGGGTCAGTGAGGATGGCGCGGGTCTTGCGTCCAAGTTTGCCGGGTTCGAACAAAACCCAGAGCAGGGCGTGGGTGTCAAGCATCCAGACCATGGCTCAGCGGGCTGCAAGGAAGTCATCTTCGTTCATGCTCCAGTTTTTGAAAACCGGCTTGCCGCGCTTGGATAATAGCCCGAGTTGGCGGGGGCTTCTCTGAGCCGTGGAAAAGGGTGCCAGAATCGCGACGTTTTCACGGCTTCGGCCTTTCTGAACGATGATGCTTGAGCCCTTGGCCACCTCGCCAAGCAGCACCGGCAGGTTGCGTTTGAATTCGGCTATGGTCACGGATTGCATGTCGAAACGTTGCCATAACTGGACAAGTTGTCAACTTGAATGAGGCGGTTGGTGCCCGTTTAAGACGCTCCGCGCGCCTTGCGCGGGGTTTTTCCGCGCGGGTATTTCACCGGCCGGGCGGGCAAGGCCGCCGCCGGGTTTTTCAAGGCCGCGATCTGGTCGCGCAGGTGGGCGGCGCGCTCGAACTCGAGGCGCGAGGACGCCTCGCGCATTTCCTCCTCCAACTCGCCGAGGACTCGCAGCTTGTCATAGGATTCCACATTGTCGGCCACCAGCGAGCGGTTGAGCAGATCGGCCTGTTCGCGTTCCTTTTCCTGGGTGTGCAGGCTGTGCTGCAGCGCGCGCTTCACGCTCTGCGGGGTGATCCCGTGCTCCTCGTTGTAGGCCTGCTGGCGGGCGCGGCGGTGGGCGGTGGTGTCTAACAACGCCTGGATCGAGTCGGTCACCTGGTCGCAAAACAACACGCACTCGCCGCCGAGGTGGCGGGCCGCGCGGCCGGCGGTCTGGATCAGCGAGGTCTCGTTGCGCAGGAAGCCCTCCTTGTCGGCGTCGAGGATGCACACCAGCGACACTTCCGGCAGGTCGAGGCCCTCGCGCAGCAGGTTGATCCCCACTAACACATCCACGGTGGCCGCGCGCAGCTGGCGCAGGATCTCGACCCGCTCGACCGCGTCGATGTCGGCATGGATGTAGCGCACCTTGAGGCCGGTGCCCTGCAGGTATTCGCTCAAATCCTCGGCGGTTTTCTTGGTCAGGGTGGTCACTAACACGCGCTCGTGGCGTTCCACCCGCTGGCGGCACAGCTCGATGGTCGCGTCGATCTGGCCCGTGAGCGGGCGCAGCGTGATCACCGGATCGAGCAGGCCGGTGGGGCGGATGATCTGCTCGACGACCAACGGCGTGCCGCGGCGGGCGGGATCGAAGGACTCTATCGGCTCCGCGTTGCCGCTGGGGGTGACGCGGATTTTGCGCAGCCGGGCGGGCAGCGTGCGGCCGGCGGCGTCCTTGGTGCTCACCGGGATGAACGTGCGGTTTTCCGGGCGCGAGTTGACCAGCTCGAAGGCCGCCGGCGTGGCCGAAACATAAAGCCGCTGGCCGGTCATGTGCATGAACTCCTCGAAGCGCAGCGGCCGGTTGTCCAGCGCGCTGGGCAGCCGGAACCCGTGATCCACGAGGACCGTCTTGCGGCTCTTGTCGCCCTCATACATCCCTCCGATCTGCGGGATGGTGGCGTGGCTCTCATCGACCATCAGCAAAAAATCGCGCGGGAAAAAGTCTAACAGCGTATACGGTTGTGCGCCCGGTTCGCGGCCGGTGATGTGGCGCGAGTAGTTTTCGATGCCCTGGCAGAAGCCCATTTCGGCCATCATCTCCAGGTCGTAATCGGTGCGCATCCGCAGCCGCTGCGCCTCGATAAGTTTGCCTTCGCGCTCAAACCTGGCGACCTGCTCGTCGGCCTCCTGGCGGATCGCCACCATCGCGCGCTTCATCTTGTCGCCCGGGGTGACGAACTGCTTGGCCGGAAAAAACGTGTGCTTTTCCAGGCAGTCGATCCGTTTGCCGGTGAGGGTGTGGATGCTGGTGATGCGCTCGACCTCGTCGTCGCCGAACTCGATGCGGATCGCGGTCTCGTCGAGGTAGGCGGGGTGGACTTCCACCACGTCGCCGCGGACCCGGAATTTTCCCCGGCCGAAGGCGATGTCGTTGCGCTCGAACATCATGCCCACCAGCGCGTTGAGCAACTCCTCGCGGCTGAGTTTTTGGCCGGTCCATACCGGCACCATCATGTTTTCATAGTCCTCCGGCGAGCCCAGGCCATAGATGCACGACACCGAGGCCACCACGATCACGTCGGAGCGCGTCAGCAGTGAGCCCATCGTGCTGAGCCGCAGCCGCTCGATCTCGTCGTTGATCGACGAATCCTTTTCAATGTAGGTGTCGCTGCGCGGGATGTAGGCCTCCGGCTGATAGTAATCGAAATACGAGACGAAGTATTCGACCGCGTTGTGGGGGAAGAAGTTCTTGAACTCGGAGTAGAGCTGGGCGGCGAGCGTCTTGTTGTGGCTCATGACCAGGGTCGGCCGGCCGCAGCGCGCGATCAGGTTGGCCATGGTGAACGTCTTGCCCGAGCCGGTCACCCCCAGCAGCGTCTGGTGGCGGTTGCCCGCGGCCAGCGATTTGGCCAGCTTGGCGATCGCCTGCGCCTGGTCCCCCTCAGGCTGGTAGTCGCTGACCAATTGGAATGCCACGCACGCGAGTGATACGCGCGGAGCCCATGGGCGTCAACTGAAGCGATCCTTGAAGGGTAGGGGGCGTTTTTTTAAACCACGGAGGCACGGAGGAAGAAGGAGAACACGGAGTTCCGGTGAGAAGGACAATGGCTTCCAGATCTTCATCTTTTTGCAGCAAATCCAAATTCTTCTCCGTGACCTCGGTGATTCTCCGTGCCTCCGTGGTTTGAAAAGGCGGAATTGCGCGGATAAAACAAACAACCCGCCAGCCGACGGGCGGCATGGCGGGTTGAAGGAAACGGGTTTGGTGATTCGCTTACTTGATGGTGTTAGCCAGCTGCGCGGGCAGCGGCCGCACCAGCGCCGACTGCAGGCCCAGCTTGGCCAGGATGCCGTAGACCACGGCCCCGACGATGAAGGCGGCCACCGGCGCGGCCGGCACGTCAGGGAATTGGAGCGAGACCTTTTCGTGCAGAATCGGCAGGATGCCGACCACAAAACCCACCGCCCAGGAGATCCAGCCGGCCGGGTTGAAGCCGGCGCGCGGGCCGCTCCACTTGCCGCCGTTGAGCAGGTATTCCACTAACATCGCACCCAGAATCGGACCGAACGAGGCGCCGATGATCTGGAAGACGATGATCGCCTTGCCGGCCATGCCGGTGACGGCCAGCAGGATGCTGACCGCCGCGCCGATGCCGACCGAAATGAACGGAGGCACTCCCGAAAGGGTGGTCTTGAAGCTGTTAGCGGCGATGAACGACGAGAAACAGGCCGACGGAAATGCCGAGATGGCGAGCAGGAACATGATCAGGCCAGCTTGCTTGCCCATGATGGCGGACAGCAGACTCGTCGTGCGCAACCGTTCTTTTTGAGCGGTGTCGGCAGTAACCTTGTCGGTGAGTTTCTTGATATCCTCCGTGGTGAGGTTTTCCCCGCTTGTGGTTGCGGCTTCCTTCGCGCCCGCGATCTCCTTATCAACCGCTTTCACGATCGCGGCATTGGTATTATTGTTCACGGTTTCGCGCAAATCCTTCGAGCCGTGGGTACCCGCAACAATGAGAATCGAAATGCCCGCTGTGAAGATGGTCGCCAAGGCGATGCCAACCATGCCGCCCTTGCTCACGTCGCCCTTGTCGCGACCGCTGCTGGCGATGTCCACCCCGGCCGCACCGGCGGTGGCGAAGAACCCGACCACGTAGGTCAGCATGAAGGCTAACACGCTGAAACCACCCAGCGCCGCTGGAGCGGTGGGGGCGATTTCCTTACTGCTGGCGATGAACGCTTGAGGGTCAAAAGTGCCGATGCCTCCGATGGTTTTGCCTAGCAATAACAGCAGGATGACCAGCGGAATCAGCGGCAGATAGGTCGCAACCTTGGCGACATATTGGATGCCCTTGAGGCCGACGATGGCGGCTAATACTCCCCACACCACCATGATCAACTTGACTCCCAAGCTGGCAGCTTCCAAGCCAAAGAATTCGCCGAGCAAGATCGAGGAGAAATAGATGTTCACGCCCAGCCAGCCGAACTGCAGCACGCCCATCAGGAATCCGGGCAGGATGAAGCCGCCCGTGGCACCAAACAGCGAGGTTCCCACCAGATAGAGCGGCAGCCCGGTCTTCATGCCCAGCATGCCCGGCACGATGTAAAACAGGAAGTAGCAGACCAACGCCGCGATGATCAGGCTCAGCAGCGCCCAGCCGAGGCCGCACGAGAGCAGGCCGCCCTGGTTGGGCGCGTTCACGGCGTCCTGCCAGAACACGAACCACAGGAAGATGCCGGCGTAGGTGGGGGCGATGTTTTTATACCAGGGTGCCCGGTTGGCCTGCGGACTGGGCGTCGCGCCGGCGATGTAGGACGGTAGGGGACTTGGATTGCTCATGGGTGGTTGTTGGTTTTCGATAGGGTCTGTTGGAAACGCCTGGCGGAGCGGATAGAAACCCGCCGTTACAGCTTGCTGAAAATTGGCGGAGGGGCCGGCCGGCTGTCAACCCCAAAGCGCGGTGGAGAGCGTGGATCGCGGCGGGTCGCTTAACCTGTCAGAGGAGGATGGCCTGTTGGCTACGGAGCGCGGGCTTCAGCGCGCCCAGACTCGGCGGGCTTCAGCCCGCGCTCCGTGGTGCAGCCAAAGCTGCTCCTTAATGGAAGATTCCGCGCAGCTCCGCGGTGATCGCGTCCGCGGCTTCGGCCATGGATATTTCCCGGCCGGCTTCGGCGCTGAGGCTGGTCATCGCCACGCCATCCAGCCCGCAGGGGGTGATAGCGAAAAACGGCGGCAGGCTGGCGGCGGTGATGTTGATGGCGAAGCCGTGCATGCTGATCCACTTGCGCACGCCCACGCCGATGGACGCGAGTTTGCGGTTTGCCACCCACACGCCGGTCAGGCCGTCGCGTCGTCCGGCGCTCACGCCGAAGCCGGCGCACACCTGGATCAGCGCTGCCTCGAGCGCGCGGAGGTGCTGGTGGAGGTCGCGGCCGCGCGCGTTGAGGTCGAGAATCGGATAGCCGACCCACTGGCCGGGCCCATGATAGGTCGCCTGCCCGCCGCGATTCGTTTCAATGACGGGGAAGGGGAGCGCGGCGGAATTTCGCAGCGACGACTGGTCGCGCAGCCGCCCGATGGTGTAAACCGGCTGGTGCTCGAGTAACAGGATCGTCTCGGGCCCGGTTCCGGCCAGGATGGCTTCCACGCATTGTTCCTGCAGCCGCAGGGCGGCGTCGTAGGCGATGGGATCGGGGAGTTGGAGGATCTCGGGCATCAGGAAAGGGTCACACCAACCGCCGGGCGAGCAGTTTGGCTTTGAGCGGATCGGACGCCTGGAGGTGGGCCAGGGCGATGGCCAGCGCGTCGGCGGCGTCGGGCGGCGGGGTCGTCGACAGTCCGAGCAGGGCGCGCACCATGAAGGCGACCTGCGTCTTGTCGGCATTGCCATTGCCCACCACGGCCATCTTCACCTTGCGCGGCGCGTATTCATAGACCGGCAGCCCGTGGTCGGCGGCGGCGATGAGCGCGGCGGCGCGGGCCGCACCCATGGTGATGGCGGTAAGGTGCGACTGGACGTAGATGATGCCCTCGACGGCCACCTCGTCGGGCTGGAATTTTTGGATGACGTTGGCGAGGTGGGCGCGGATGGCGGCGAGCGCGGCGGACTGGGGGATTTTCGCCGGGATGGCGATCACATCGTAACCCAGCACGGTGGGTTGGCGCGGGTCGCCCTCGAGCACGGCGTAGCCGGTGTTTCTGACCGCAGGATCGATGGCTAGGACGCGCATGGTTGAATATTATGGGGAGCCTAGGATCGCCGTCTGGCGACGTCAACCCTAGGCCGAGCGATGCGCATGGCTGAACCACCCGTTCGGAATGCCTGACCTCCGGCAGTAATATCGGCATGAGTCGTTGCGCCAGCATGGCGGGACGCGGGCGGGCGGACACCCGGCGCGCCAGAGCGCATTCTTACGAATGCGGCCACGTGCGCCGACGCGCGGAGCGGGCGAGCCGTGCTGGCGTCGCCCTGTCGCCAGGGAGCCTACCTGCCTTCCGTGATGCGCTCGGCGAGCATCGGGGGCAGGTCGGCGGCGAGGATTTTCGCCTGGGTGGTGGCGATGTCATACTCGATGCGCCGGAACACGACGAGTTGGTGCTCGATGTCGTAGATGGCGTAACAGGCGCGCCAGTCGCCGTCGCGCGGTTGACCGACCGAGCCGACATTGATGAAATATTTGGAGCCGTCCTCGATGGCCACCGACTCGGCGGGGACTTCGCGGACGCGGTCGTTTTTGACATAAACGCGCGGCACGTGGGTGTGGCCGTGGAAGCAGATCTGGGTGAACTGATAGGAGAAGTTCGACATCGCGTCGAAGCGGTTGGTGACGTAATTCCAGTTGGCGGGCTGGTCGAGCGTGCTGTGGACCACGGTGAAGTCCGACACCTGGCGGACCATGCGCAGGCGGCTGAGCCACTGGCGCTGTTCGGCGGTGAGTTGTTGGCGGGTCCACTCGAGGGCGGAGGCGGCCACCGGGTTCATGCTGTCGAGCGAATGGGTTCCGGAGGCGTCCTCATCGTGGTTGCCCTTGACGGTGGGGCATTCCATGGCCCGGACGCGTTCCAGGCAGGCGGAGGGATCGGCATTGTAGCCGACGATGTCGCCCATGCAGACGTAGTCAGTGACCTCCTGCTTGGCGGCATCTTCGAGCACAGCCTCGAGGGCTTCCAGATTGGCGTGAATGTCACCGAAAAGAGCGATCCGCATGGAAAAAAAGGGAAATGGTTGAGATAGGTTGGCGTTTGCGACCGGGCTGTCGAGCGCAAACCGGGGAACTTTATTTATGGAACCAATCGTCCGGGGTGGGAGGTGGTGGCAGGGCGCGGCTGAGGATGCTGTTTTCCTTGGGAATGGACAGGGTTTTTTCGAGGGCATCCAAGCCCGCGGACACGCCGAACACCGGGAAGCGCTCGCGCGTCCGTTGCCAGTGGCTGCTGAGCGCGTCGTAGGCTTTTTGCGGCGTGTCAAACAACTCGACGGCCCGCCGGGCGACATCCAGCGCAGGGTTTTCGTGGGCCTCCAGAACCAGCAGCAGCATCAGTAGGGTGGGGGTGTGGTTCCTGCGGCTGGCGTCAAACAGCGAGCGGGCCAGCGCCAGCGACTCGCGTTCCCGACCGGCCACCCGTGCCAGCGAGTAGAGGCGGGCGCGTCCTACGTAGTCGAGCGCCTTTCCGGTGGCGGCGGCTTGCCGGTAGGCCTCGGCGGCGGCGGCGAACGAGGCGTTGTTGTCGCGGAAGGCGGGGAATTTGTTCGGGTCGGAGAGCAACGTCCCGAGGTTGGCGAGCAGGCTCCAGTCGTTTGGGTTATTGCGGATGCCGCGTTCGAGAAACGCGCGGCCCCGTAGAACATACAAGCGCCAGGCTTCGCGGCGGCGCAGAGGCGGCAGGCTGGCATCGTTGATGTAATAGGAGGCGGCGTTGTAGGCCAGATGCCAGGATCCGGTTTCCCAATAGTAGCGGGTGTGCGGCGCGAGATCGACGATGGTGTTGAAGGTCTCGGCGATGTCCTCCCAGCGCTGCTCGGAGAAGGCGGTGTAGGCACGCAAGTTGAGAAAGGTCGCCACCAGCGTGCGCAGCCCGCCCAGGGCGACCGTCGAGCTGGTTTGGCCGATCTTGTCGCGCGTGCCGATTTGCAAGCGGGGTGCGACCAGGCCGGCGGCTTGCAGGTCGCGGGTCAGGGTGGCCTCGTAGGCCAGGCGCGCGGCACCAAAGGCGAGCAGCGTGACGGCCAGGATTGCGGATTTGAGCCAAAGTTTCACGCGGTCAGAATTCCTTGTCGGCGAAGATGAACCACGAGGCGAGGGTGAAAAATAAGGCGTAATAAATTCCGATGAGGGTGAGCTTGGCCAGCATCAGCAGGGGAAACGCCTGGCCTTCGATCACCGCGTCGATCACGTTGAACAGCTGGAAATCCGGCAGCACCAGCGACACGCTCAGTGCCGCCCAGTGGGCGAGGCCGGTCTCGCCGGCCTGCCCGGCATGCAGGTAGAAGTCGCGGGCATCGGCTTGGAAGTGGCCGATGAAATAGATCAGAAAGCTCACGATGGTGGTGAACAGGGTGCTGGTGGAAAAGGTCGAGATCAGCAGCGCCAGCGAGGCCATGATCGAGGCCCGCAGGAAGACCGCGAAGACCGCGCTTTGGAGCGCCGCGTTCGGCCCGTTGGCCAGGGTTTCGGCGCGCAGCGAGGCGACGGCATCCGCAGTGTAGCCCATGCCCAAGGCCATGGCTTCCTGTTCATGGATCACCATCGCGGTGCGGATTTGCAGCACCACGGTCATGAGCACGTCCATGAAGGCCAGCGACACGAACACCAGCAGCAAAACCCCCAACAACTTGCCCGCCAGATAGTCGAACCGCGGCACCGGCTTGGCCAGGATGGTGTAGAGCGTCCGGTCCTCGACGTCCTTGGGCAGCAACAGCGCGGTGGCCACGATCGAGAGCACCACCGAAAACAAGGTCATCGCCCCGAGCGACCAGCTCTTGATCGAGTGCAGGACGTTGGCCCCCACCGACTCCGGGCCCTCGTGCTGGGGCAGATCGAAAAAATTGCTGGCGATGGCGAGCACGGCGAAGATCGCCAGGAAATAGAACACCTTCATCCGCGCGAGCTGGGTGAAGGCATGCGTGGCGATGACGAAGATGCGGCCGGCGTGCGAGCCTTTGAGTGGAGTGTGTGGGGCGATGCTCATCGTTTGTCGTCGCGGATTTCGCGCAGGAACAGGCGTTCCAGGGTGGTGCGGGGTTTGCCGGTGCGCACCAGCGCCGCGCCCGGGGTGCTGGCGATCAGCGCGGTGATCTGCGCCAGTAACTCCGGGCTGGCGTCACGGAGGATGATTTCGGTTTGGTCTTCGATGGCGATGAGATCCTCGAGGCGGCCTTCCTTGATCATTTTGCCCTGGAAGATGATGCCCACCTGGTCGCAAACCTCCTGCACTTGTTCGAGTAAGTGCGAGCACAGGAACACCGTGATCCCGCGCTCCCGGAGCTTGACGATCAAATCCCGGATCTGGCGTGAGCCCACCGGGTCCACACCGGCGGTGGGTTCGTCAAGAATGACCAAGCGCGGTTCCTGTACCAGCGCCTGGGCCAGGCCGATGCGTTGGAGCATGCCTTTCGAGTAGCCACCGAGCCGCCGGTCGCGCGCGCCCTCGAGATCCACCAAGGCCAGCAATTCATTCACCCGGTCCGTCAGTTGGCGGCCGCCGAGGCCGCACAGTTTGCCGTAAAAGCGCAGGGTTTCGGCACCGCTGAGGTGTTTGTAAAAATAAGGATTCTCGGGCAAAAAACCCACGTCGTTGCGCGAATCCACCTGCAGCGAATCCTTGCCGAAAATCGCACACTGGCCGGCGGTGGGCGCCACCAGGCCGAGCAGGGCCTTCATGGTGGTGGATTTGCCCGAGCCGTTCGGGCCGATCAGCCCGTAAACCTCGCCCGGTTGGATGCGAATTGAGACGTCATCCACCGCGCGCAACGGTAGCCGCCGGAAAGACGTTTTGAAGTCTTTCACCAGATTGCGGATTTCTACGGCGGGAGGAGTGTCGGCCATCGGGGCGCAGGCACCATGAACAAACCAGACGGGTGAGGCAATGCCAACTTTCCCTCAGCGAGGCTTATTCCTTGCCGTTGGGCGGCAGCGGCGCGTGCGCCGCCTTGGACGCCGGCGGCGCGGCAAACGGCCCGGTCGCAGCCGGGGCATCGGGGTCGATCACGGTGGGAATCGACCCCTCGGGTGGCATCGCCGCGGGCAACTCAGGCAGCGCGGGCGGCAGATTCAGCGGCGGATAGACCTGGAATTCTCCCGGGCCGGTGACCGGACTGCTGGCAGCGGCATTGGGATCCTCGAGCATCACGGCGGGCACGAACCCGACTTCACCGCTGTCGAGTTCCACTTTGACATAGTTGTCGCTGTGAGAAATGACCTTCATCGAGGTGCCGCGGGTGAGGAGTTTGTCGGCGTCGGTGCTGCCGGTGGGCCGGGTTTTGAAAAATGCGGTGTGGTCGATGGTCGCCCGCACGAATTGACCGGCGGCAAACACCACGCCCGGGTTGGTGGAGGGGCGAATGCTGTTGCTGCCTGGTTTGGCCAGTGGATCAAAGTCGCCGCTGGTGATGGGCCGGTTCATCGTGTCGCAGGCTGATACAGCCAGCGCAATGACGGCACAGAAGGCAGAGATGGTTTTCATGGGGCATCATGGCTAACACCAAAGCGGTGGGGCGTCAACGCCATTCCCAGAGGCCATTCCACAGGAGCCCTTGGCTTACGGGACGCGGCGCACGACCTGATTGCGCTCGTCCATCACCAGGATGGTCGGGGTCACCGGGGTTTCGGAGATGGCGAAGGCCATGATGGTGGCCCGTTCGCCGGCCTTGATCAAATGCGCGGCGCCGCCGTTGATGAGGATTTTGCCGGTGCCTGGCGCGCCTTGCAGCACGTAGGTTTCCAAGCGCGCACCGGTGGTGATCGAGGCCACCAAGACTTTTTCCCCCGGCCACAGGTCGGCGGCACTCATCAGATCCGCCGGAATCTCAATGCTGCCGACATAATCAACATCCGCGTCGGTAATCATCGCACGGTGGAGTTTGGACTTCAGGACCTCGCGTAACATGGCGCGGAAGGAAAAGCCCGCCAGCCGCCCGCGTCAAGCGGCAACCCAAGTTCGCCGCATTGCGCAAGCTTACCGCAATTCTTCTGATTCGCCCGCCGGGTCTCACATTGTGCTTGTGGCCGCCCGGGCAATGGCAGAATCTCCTGGCGACCAACCACGAAGGCGTTATGGAATCCGGTGAAAATCCGGAGCAGTCGCGCTGCGGTATCCGGTTGCCAATCCCATCAGTCCAATCGCTGTCAAGCAGCGGTGAAGGCGGGCAAGGCTATAACCGGGAGCCCGAATACTTGCGCTTTCGTTGCTCGTCACCCGCCACCCGGGGTTACCCGGCACCGCGGGTTCCGTGGCCCTCCGCGAAAGGGGGCCGACGAGAGATGGCGACACCCTTTGAACCGTGTGGCCTTCTCTTCGTGATTCATCGCACACTGAAGAGATTCATGAAACACACCACCTGTTGGATTGCCGCTTGCTCGGCAATGGCCGCCCTGACTTTGAACTCCGCCACCGCCGCGGTCGTCACCTTTGAAACCGTCCCGCTGGCCTCGAAAAGCTATTGGGACGGATCCGATGGCAGCGGCGGCATCACCGTGGACGGCGCTACCTTCAAGAACAGCTACACGCCGACGTACTCGTCCTGGACCGGCTTCGCCGTCTCCAACACCACCGACACCATCACGCCGGGATGGTACAACCAATACAGCGCCTATACCGGCGGCGGTGCCGGCGGCGGTGCCGGCGGCGGTGCCGGTGGCTCGGCCAACTATGCGGTCGGCTATTACACGACGTATGATTATGCGGCTTACGTGACCCTGGCCTCTCTAACGAACATGGCCGGCAAGGGTGCCTCGTTCACCAATACCACCTACGCCGCGCTCTCGATGCTCGACGGCGACGGGTTCGCCAAGAAATTCGGCGGGGCCACCGGCAACGACGCGGATTGGCTGATGCTTACCATCCAGGGTTATGCGGCTGGCTTGCCTGCCGGCGCGGTGGATTTCTATCTGGCCGACTACCGGTTCGCCGACCACGCGCAAGACTACATCGTCAACGACTGGCGGCAGGTCGATTTCACCCCGCTGGGCAGCGTCGATGAACTGCGCTTCACCATGAGTTCATCCGACAACAACATCTACGGGATGAAAACGCCGTCGTATTTCGCGATGGACAATTTCCCGGCCGTCCCCGAGCCGTCGGCAGCGCTGCTGCTCGCCCTCTCAGGCATGGGGTGCCTCGCGCGCCGCAAGCGCTGACCCGGATCCGATCCGTCTCCATGAATGCTCACCGCCATCTCTCCCATCGCGTGCAGGCCCTGCGGGTTGGCAGCGCGTTGGGCGCGTTGGTGGCGAGCCTCAGCGCGGGCACCTATTCCGCCGCGCTCAACGACCCGGCCAACGCCTACGACGCGCCGGTGCCGGGATTCATCGGGCCCGACGGCATCGGCATGGCCAGGTTGTGGAATGGCCTCGCTTACGAGAATCCGGCCAACTATGTGAACCCGGTGTTTTTTGGTTGGGCTGAGAGCGTGGCGGCCTACAGCCCGTCGGAGCTGACTTCCTTTGCTGATGCCTCGCTCGCGCTGGGCCCGGTGACCGGAGATGACTTCGACGTGGTCTCGCTGGGCGACCTGTCGTCGGACCAAATCACCGCCCATGCCCCGCCCGGGTCGATCACCGTGACGCTGGCCAAACCGATCCGCAATCTAACTGGCGCGGACTTTGTCATCTTTGAAAACGGCTACCTCGCGACGTACTATCAGGGTGGCGCCGGGATCGGCGGCATCTTCGGCGAGTTGGCCTATGTCGAGGTCTCGGATGACGGGGTGACTTTCAAGCGCTTCCCCTCCGCCTCTCTAACAGCTTCAGCGGTGGGATCCTACGGCACTCTGAATCCAACCAATATTCACAATCTGGCGGGCAAGCACCTCAACTCCGGCGGCGATTCATGGGGCACGCCCTTTGATCTGGCTGAAGTCGGGCTGGCGCAAATCACCCACATCCGCCTCGTTGATATTCCGGGCAGCGGCGCGTTCAAAGACACGGCGGGGCATTCCATCTACGACGCCTGGCTGACCTGGGGCTCGGCCGGCTTCGACCTCGAGGCCGTGGGCAGCATCTCCACCGCCATGACCTACGCGCAATGGCCGCAGCTGGCGTCACTTCCTCAAGACCAGCGCGGCGAGTCCGACGACCCGGATGGCGACGGCCTGCCGAACTTGTTGGAATATGCGTTCGCGCGCATGCCGGGGGTGGCGGACGCCGCGGGTGCCGCGCCTACCTGCGTCATGGTCACGGAGGGCGGCGCTCGTCACGCGGAATTGCGGTTTTTGCGCGACGAGCGCCTGACCGATCTGAGCTACGAGGTTCAGGTTTCCGACAGTCTTTCTAACGACGCGTGGACGACGATTGCGGCCAGTTCCGCCGGCGCTCCGGTGGTGGCGGCGTCAGGTTACAACCCGGCGATTGTGGAAACCTCGGCCAGCGGGATCGCCAGCATCGGCGTGGTCCGCCAGGTCACCGTCCGCGACACCTTGGCGGCACCCCGCGCCGGGAAGCGGTTTTTCCGAGTGAAAGTCAGCCAATTGTCAACCGGAGGGACGGCTCAATGATCCGCTCCGCGCAGTCCCGGTGCCGCCCGGCGGGCGGCTTCACTTTAGTCGAGGTGCTCGTCGTGAGCAGCGTCATCGCGGTGCTCGCGGGCATCGCCTCGGCCTCCGCCAAGGCCATGATCACCCGCGCCCGGATCATCGAAAGCACGGCCAATCTGCGCTCGCTGGCCCTCGCCAACACCGACTATCAGGCAGACAACGGGATGTTCTGCCCGGCCGACGATCAATCCAACAACCGCCGCTGGCACGGTTCGCGGACCTCCACCTCGGCCAAGTTCGATCCCACCACCGGCTTGCTCGCGCCCTATCTGGGCAAGAGCATGCGGGTCAACATCTGCCCGCTGTTCAAGGAGTTTGTCAGCTCGTCGGCCAGCTTTGAAAACGGCACCGGCGGCTACGGCTACAACTCTGCCTACATCGGCGGCCGCCCCGGCGGCCGGTTCGACAAGTCCACCAAGCTGCGCATTCCGGCCAGGCTGGCCAACGTGCCCGACCCCGGCCGGACCGTCATGTTCACCACCACCGCCTATGCGATCACCGGCGGCTTGCAGGAATACGCCTACTGCGAACCGCCGTTCTGGGATTTTGGCGCCGGACCCGGCGGTGCCCGCCCCAGCCCCAGCGTTCATTTCCGTGCCAATGGCAAGGCGCTGGTCGCGTGGTGCGATGGCAGCGTGACGACGGAAGCCCGCACCGCGGCCGGCAGCGGTTCCAACGTCAGTGGCGGCGATGAGAGCCAGTCCAAGCTCGGCTGGTTCGGCAGGGAGGCGCAAAACGGCTATTGGAATCCCCAGCCCGCGGCCGAGTGAGGGGCGGATCTATCGGACTGCGGCGAGAATCGCCGCTTTGAATGGCCAACCAGTGCTTTTCGGGGATTGGATCGAAGGGCCGCCCAAAGCGGGGAAGCGCGGGCGCTTCCCCGCAGTCCAAAGCCACCGCCACCCGGACCGTCCCGTCCTATCAGTTTCCGGTGGTGAGCTTGAGCACCAGGCAGTCATAGACCGTGCGGTCCGGCTGATACTTCGCGCACGAGCGCATCAGAATCTGCACTCCCTTGTGCTCGGAGCGGCCGTGCAATTCCAAGTCGGCGGGGATGTGCTCCTCGCCATCGATCAGGCGCACCATGTCGAGCTCCTGGCCCAGCACCAGCGGCTTGTGACCCGGCATCGACACAATCATCATCGGCACCAGATGCGAGGCAATCTCGATGGGCACCAGCGCCGGCACGTGCTCGGCCGCCGCATGCTTCACCTCCAGCTGGATCATGCGCGCCCGCGCGTCGGGCGCCATCGACTCGAGCGCCGAGTTGATCGCGTCTAACAGCCTGTGGCGCACCTCGGACAGATCGGTCAGCGAGGAGAGCGCCTGCATCGAGGGCATCGACTGGATCGCCTTGGCCAGCGAGGAGATCTCCTTGAGATAGGAATTCTTTTGGCCGTCGGGCACGAAATACATCACCACCAGGTGGACCGGGTTGCCGTCGGGCGACCCGTAGTCGATGCCCGCCGGGCTCCAGCCCACCGAGCACAGCAGTTCGCCGTCCCAATCGGAGCGTGCGTGCGGGCAGGCCCAGCCTTTGCCGATGCCGGTGTTGTGGAGGCGCTCGCGCTCGAGGACGGTCTCGGTGATGCCGCTCTCGCCGCCGATGTCGGGAATCGCCTCGATCAAAGTCGCTAGATATTCCAGCGATTTCTCCTTGTTGGAGTCGGGCAACTCGATCAGGCGGCCCTCCTGAAGCGCGGTTAGCAGGCTTTTCATGTCAATCTATTCCGTATTTGTTGTGGAACCACACCTTCACATGGTGGGTCATGATCGAATAAC
>Ga0194037_1001256_pt1 | contig 18556 bp, 18 predicted proteins | sample JunL306m_MetaG_FD_148653 | JGI IMG/M metagenome (GOLD analysis project Ga0194037, IMG submission 148653) | Anoxic zone freshwater microbial communities from boreal shield lake in IISD Experimental Lakes Area, Ontario, Canada - Jun2016-L304-6m | ecosystem: Environmental > Aquatic > Freshwater >...
GGTATACCCATAGCCCATGCAAAAGGGTAGAACAATTTAGAGAAGATCATATCTAATGAGAGATTAGGATACAGATGTCCCAAGCCCCAGTTAATAAATGCTATCAGTGCAATAAAACCTATGAGCATGGCTATTACATTCATGGCTATTTTAAAACCATCAGCTGCTCCATGGCTTATAGCGTCGATGAGATTACTATACTGGCTTTTTACTTCCAGTTTTACAGTGCCCATTGTTTGAGATTCTTCAGTTTCGGGAAATACAATTTTTGAGATAATAAGCGCACCCGGTGCTGCCATCAAGCTGGCAGTGATCAGGTATTCAGGTCGGGCACCCATATTGGCATAAACTATAAGTATACCACCTGCTATACATGCCAGACTACCACTCATAGATGCCAGTATCTCGCTTTTGGTCATGGTAGGGAGATAAGGGCGGATCATTACCTGAGCTTCTACTTGCCCCACGAAAGCTGATGCTACGTTACTTAGTGCCTCTGCACCACTTACGCGCATGATGAAGTTCATAGCTTTCGCAATGACAGCAACTATGCGCTGCATAAGTCCTATATGATAAAAGATAGCAACAAGTACACATACTAAAATGATAGTAGCTGTGATATTGAATGCAAAAACAAAAGTGCCCGGCATACTATAGTTCACAATATTGCCTTTGAAATCTTGGGCCCCTATGCCACCATATACAAAACCTGCACCTTCTTTAGCAAAGCCCTCTATTTTCTGCATGCCCTTACCTAGTAGCTGGAAAAAATGAGTAACAGGAGGCACTTTCAGTACCATAACTGCTATGAAAACCTGCAAGGCAAGACCACTAAATACCAAACGCAGATTGATCTTTCTTTTATTATTTGAGAATAGAAATGCGATACCTAAAATGACAATAATGCCTATAATGCCCGTAAAACGTTCCATAAATATGTAAATAGTATTGAGCCAATGCCCAAGATAATTGATTTGTGAGAATATGAGAGATGTGTAGGGAATATTTAATATCGGAACATGAATAAGAAGAAAATGATGTATCGGGCTTATATGTTTTGTACTTTTGCAGCCCATGATAAGGATAGGTAAAATAGTGGCTACACATGGTTTGCAGGGGTCATTGGTAATGACCCACATTCTAGGGCATTCCAAATGGCTGAAAAACGGAGAAGCATTATTCATAGAGATGAGTAAGGAAAGTTATATCCCTTACTTTGTAGTGCAGAACAAAAGTGCCAAGCCCGATGAGTATGTCATCAATCTGGAGGACGTGAATACGGTAGAGTCTGCAAGAAGGCTTGTTGGTAAACATGTATATGCATCTGAGACTATTTTAGAGGCACATGCCAAGGATTCACCACTACTGTGGATGGGCTTCGTTGTTACAGATCAGACCAGTGGAGTACTAGGCCCTATAGACGATATGATGTTTGCAGGTACTCAATGGTTGGCAAGAGTCATATATCAGGGAGCAGAAATATTGATACCACTAGTACCGCAAATGGTAAAGAAGGTTGACCTGAAGAAAAAGACCATAGATGTGGATCTACCTGAGGGTTTGCTGGAAGTGTATTTAAAGAAATAAGTTATACATCGTTACATGAGAATTGACATCATATCTGTTGTGCCTGATTTGCTGAAGAGTCCCTTTGAGCATTCTATAATGAAGAGAGCTCAAACCAAGGGACTATTGGAACTGCATGTGCATGATCTGCGCGACCATACCCCATACAAACAAGGGCAGGTAGATGACTATCAGTTTGGGGGTGGTGCAGGTATGGTAATGATGCCTGAACCACTAGCCATATTTATAGAAATACTACAGAAAGATAGGAAATACGATGAAATAATATATATGACACCCGATGGTGGGCTTTTTGATCAAAAGGCTGCTAATACATTATCACTTAAGGAAAATATTATTATAATATGTGGTCATTATAAAGGTATAGATGAACGCATTAGAGAACATTATATAACTATGGAAATTTCCATAGGCGATTATGTACTGAGTGGTGGAGAACTGGCTGCAGCAGTGGTTGTAGATGCCATAGGGCGCTTGTTGCCCGGGGTGCTGAATGATGAAACTTCTGCTCTTTTTGACTCTTTTCAGGATGGGCTGCTGGCACCGCCTGTATATACCCGTCCGGCTGACTTTAGAGGATGGACTGTACCTGAAATCCTACTATGTGGAGATCCTAAAAAGGTGGACGCTTGGAGGCTGGAACAGTCGCTGAAACGTACCACAGAGCGCAGGCCCGGCCTTTTGGACGATACAGAAGCATAAGTAGCAAGTTTTTTTTTGTAATCATGAAAATTATTTTACCTTTGCAATCCCTAAATTTTTGAATGATGGACGCGATTACTTTTATACATGAGCAACTTACAGGAAAGAAGGATTTCCCTAAGTTTAAAGCCGGCGATAATATTACTGTTAATTATAAGATCATTGAAGGTGCAAAAGAACGTATCCAGTCTTTCAAAGGAGATGTTTTGAAGCGTCAAGGTAGCGGAGCTACACAAACTTTCACAGTACGTAAAATGTCTGATGGTGTTGGTGTTGAGCGCTTATTTCCTTTAATGTCTCCTAATATCGATTCAATCGTTGTGAACAAAGCAGGTCGTGTACGTCGTGCTAAATTGTTCTACCTACGCGAACGTTCCGGTAAATCTGCACGTATCAAGGAAAAGAAACAAATACATGCTTCAGCTAAAGCAAAATAGTAGCTGTACAAATGCTTATAGAAAAGGGATGCAATTGCATGCCTTTTTTTATGTCCTGAATAACAATTGCTAGTTGGTAAATGAATGCAGGATAGTTTCAGGTGTTTTCAACCAATTGAAGTTGTGGATCTTGATGGTGAATACTATACTCTTCTCCACTTGTTTATTACCGTAAACTGTTTTCATATAGTCGTTAAAATCCTGACTAACGATGAAAGGTAAATAAGCAGTAAACAGATCCCCGAAAATATGTACCTGTATCCCTGCATCGTACAATAATTTATTGCCACTTGGGTTTTGATGTTCTGCATTAGCAAAAGTGCCCAAGTCTAAGAATAGTCTTACGGGTATGTTGCCATAGGGTATATCACTTTCCAGATTCATAGCTAATAGCCAGTTATCAGTACGACCTATAGGGTTCAATGGGGTAGCTACTTTGAACCCACCTTCTTGGATTGCAATTTGCCTCATACCATTACCACTCATATCGCTGCGCCCTAGATAAGCATCATTATATAGATAGTTGTTTACTCCTGTATAGGTAGTATTCAGGTAGTAGCGGGAAGTAACAGAAGGATCGTTATTGATAGCAATGAATTTACCGGCAAATGCACGTACATATAGTGCTTTGTGTTTCTTGAAATAGTCAATTTGCAGATTGCCCTCCAGGTTCACCTTTGCAAAATCACTATTCATTTGTACATCTATACTATAGTTGAATGGATTGAAAGTGCGATTATTTTGATGCATATACACTACCTGTCCATATGCTTTTTGCTGCTGTTTGATAGTAGGGATCGAACTGCTATCTGCTAGTGCAAAATGATCTTCTGTTATGGAGTATGCTTTTAATAATAGTGTGCGAGTGATGGGGCTATGTGCTTCTTTTTCTTTAAGTGTAAATTGTAAGGAAGGTGCTACTTTCAGAAAACGTGCATATATTGCATTTTTCATGTTGTAATGGGTCTCATCATAGTTAAATGTCTTTACATCAGTTTGTAGCTGAATATTGTGGAAAGTAGTATGAGGAAACCAAACATAAGCTATAGAACCTAAGCCTGTAAATGTATTGGTATTGAAGGCATACATAGGTGCCAATGCAAAGCGAAAGCGGTTTTCAGGCATACTCAGATCATGTAGTAGCAGACCTACTTGAAAACCATCATATTGATTGTAACCGATAGCAGGCATTAAGAAGGCTTTTTCATTCCTGCTATGATTCATACCAAAGAATGGAGATATCTTGATACCCTGACGATGGAAGCCATGGCGGTAATAATAACTGTTCGCAGATTTGGTATCTGGTATCTTTTCAAATACTCGTAGCTCTGTCCAAGTAGCCGCTGTGGCTGGTAATGTTACATTGGTAAGCAGATCGAAGGGCATAGACCAACTGCTGGCCAGCAGGCTATCCTGCGAATATGCATCTATCCTTACAGGGCCGGTTATGGCACTTCTGTTATATACGGTAGCGGTTACAGTTCCATTGGCCTCAGTACGTGCACCCACTATGGCAAAGTCTATACGTTCATTAGTGTTCAATGCACCTTTGAAGAACCAATCCAGAGATTTGTCAGTATGTTTTTGCAGGCATTGTTGTAAGTCTGCAGGGTAAGGATGTTTATGTTTCCATGTTTGGAAATATTCGTGCATCCCTGCTTCAAAATGATCTTCACCCATATATTGTTCCAGCCATTCCATAAAGAGAGCTGTTTTATAATATACATCCCCACCATAATTGAGTTTAGTGAAATTGCTTGAAGTTTGTTCCAAAGCCTGATCAGTATGTTCTGCTGTAGACTGATAGAACAATACATTCTCTAAATTGATACTGACACTATTACGGGTAACAGTAGTTTTGTTGGTAGTATCAGCTTTTAGATCTTTCATGGTCTTATGTTCGTAGAATGAATTGATACCTTCATCCATCCATGCATGGTCGCGCTCATTAGATGCCAATATACCATAGAACCAATTATGACCGCCCTCGTGCACTATTACAGTTTGTAAGTTGCTCTTGGTGGCTGTTTTATCTATGATGGTTACGGTAGGATATTCCATACCACCACCCGCATGCATATCACCTTCTACAGCTTTGATGGTCTTATAAGGATAAGGACCTACCCATTTGCTATAGTGCTGCACTGTTTGTTTTAGATAGTCAGTGCCTTTCAGCCATATGGCTTTGTCTTGTGGTAAGAAGGCTGCATAAGTTGTGATGGGGTTGGTATTACCGGCTATAGAAACAGTATCCTTTCTTACTATCCAGCGTTTATCTGCAAACCATGCAAAGTCGTGTATGTTGTCTTCGTGAAAGTGAATGGTCTTTGTTTCTTTGGCACTTACTGGTGTACTTTCACTATATAATGTATCACTAGGTAATGCCAGTTGGGATAAAGAGTCCAACCATTTATTTTCAGCATCGTCAGTACAATTGCCGGTAGCCATCACAATATAATTCTTAGGTATGGTGATGTTGACATCGTAAGTGCCTATCTCACTGAAGAATTCTCCATCGTTCAGGTATGGTAGTGGGTGCCAACCTAAATGATCATATACAGCCGGCTTAGGGAACCACTGAGAAATGAAGTATGCCTGATCAGTATGTCCCAGGCGCGAAAAGACCTTAGGTATTTTTACTCTAAAGGGCGTAGCTATCTTGACTTGATGACCCGGAAGGATAGGGTTGGTCAATTTTAGACGAGCTACATCAGGTAGGTTATCAGTATTGACATATTCTACTTGTTGACCATCAACTACAAATTGAAGACTGTCTATATATCCACGATCTTTTTTAGGGGCATAATAAAAGTCAGTTTCTTTGTCTTGTGCCATCTGTTCTGCAAAAGCTGTATGGTCATGTTGATAGGCATTCGCCCATAAATGCATATATAGATACTCTAGTGTATCAGGAGAATTATTGATATAAGTTATCTCTTCGTATCCATGCAGGAAATGACTTTTGTCATCCAGACGAACATCTAGACGGGTATCCACATGTTGTTGCCAGTATTGCTGTGCATGCGAGCTTATAGAACACAGTATAAAAACCGGAAATATTAATAAATACTTCATGATGCTAAAATAGGAGTATAAATTGAGAGCAAAAACATTAATGATATTTATGTTATAAGATATTGGTCATTGTATGAAAGACCCATTTGCAGTACTTTGCAATAAACTTAATAAAAGATGATACGCGATACCGCCATATTCGAATTAGTACAAGAGGAGCTGGAACGTCAGAGAAGAGGATTGGAATTGATAGCATCAGAGAACTTTACCAGTATGCAGGTAATGGAAGCTATGGGTAATGTAATGGCTAATAAATATGCGGAAGGATATCCGGGGCGTCGTTATTATGGTGGTTGTGAGGTAGTAGATAAGAGTGAACAATTGGCTATAGACCGAGCCAAACAAATGTTCAATGTAACATATGCGAATGTGCAACCACATAGTGGTGCACAAGCTAACTCTGCTGTGATGCTGGCTATACTGCAACCTGGCGATACGATATTAGGGCTAGACTTGAGTATGGGTGGCCACCTTACGCATGGTTCGCCTGTAAACTTTTCAGGTAAATTATACAAAGCTGTACATTATGGTGTTGTAAAGGAAACTGGCCGAGTAGACTATGATATGATGGAGCAACAGGCAATAACACATAAGCCTAAACTCATCATCTGTGGTGCATCTGCATATAGTCGCGATTGGGACTATGCACGCATCAGAGCTATTGCAGATAAGGTAGGTGCATTAGTATTGGCCGACATATCGCACCCTGCGGGATTGATAGCGGCAGGTTTGCTTAGTAGCCCATTCGATCATTGTCATATAGTAAGTACTACAACACACAAAACTCTGCGTGGCCCTCGTGGTGGATTGATACTGATGAAGAATGATTTTGAAAACCCATGGGGACTAACAGGACCTAAAGGTGAGTTACGTACAGTTAGCCAGTTATTAGACTTGGCTGTTTTCCCGGGTACACAAGGTGGCCCACTAGAACATGTAATAGCTGCAAAGGCAGTCGCATTCTTTGAGATACTGCAAGATGAATTTAAGGTATATAGCAAACAAGTGATTAACAATGCGCAAGCATTGGCGCAAGCGTTTATGGCCAAAGGTTACGATATCGTATCAGGTGGTACAGATAACCACTTGTTATTGATAGACTTACGCAATAAAGGAATTAGTGGTAAGAAGGCTGAAAATGCACTGGTAAGAGCAGATATCACCCTGAATAAAAACATGGTGCCATTTGATGATAAGTCACCATTTATCACATCGGGTATAAGAGTAGGTGTGCCGGCTATGACCACCAGAGGGCTTACTGAAACACACATGCCTCAGATAGTACATTGGTTGGATAAGGTACTCATGTCGCCGGATGATGAAAAGTTGATAACAAAAACTAAAGATGAGGTGAATCATTTTATGAAAGGTTTTACTTTATATCCGGAATGGTAGTATCTCAGGTCTTGTTTTTGGTTAGTGTTTAAAAAGTACTGATATTTATAACCCGTAACATACATTATATAATAACTATGAGATTTGCTAAGGCATTATTGGCAATTGGGTTTGTATTACTACTAGGCAGTTTTACTACGGCTGCATGGGATCTTTTTGTAAGTAAAGAAGGTAATTTCAGGATACGTTTCCCGAAGGAGCCTAAGCAGGGAGAGAAGATAGTAAGTGGCTCTATTGGTCAGCTTAACGAGACTCATTATTTATATACTGTAGGTAAATTCAGAGATGATAACTTGACCTATGACGTAGGATTCGTAGACTATTCTGATACATTGATCAATACCAATTACAAACACGATCTGGTAGATACTTTTCTGAGCAGTGTGGCTTATTCAGCTGTTCATGATATACAAGGCAATGTCATTTCTCTTGAAAAGACCCACTACAAGCAATACCCAGGCAGGCATTTGAAAATAGACCACAATAATGGGGAGATGGTTGTGAATATGAAAATATATCTGGTAAAGAGTCGTGTGTATTATCTGGAAGTACGTTGCAAACCTGAAAAGGAAAAGAACCCTTCTATTGGCAACTTCTTTAATTCCTTTGAGATCATCAAGCCCTAGCACCTTAAGGGTAATTTTTAGCATATCTTTTGCGTTATCGTTATATAGAAGCGTGGCAAACAAGCTATTTTTGTACTATGCGTTTACATGTGGGTAAATTTATGGATAGGGCTATGTTAGGTATGCGCGGTATTGTGTTGTTATTATTGATACTGCTAAGTACTGATGCCATAGCACAACAGAAGAAGCCACTAAAGAAGGAAGTCAAGATAGTTTCTATATATGATGTAGACACACTTAAAGAACCCATCCCTTTCAAAAGACAGATATTCCATGATAAGATAGACAAGGAGCAGGCCAAGGCCGATGCCTATGATGGTAAGACCGATAAGATAGTAGGCTTTGGTGGGGATACTATTGCAGCCCGACTGCTGACACAAGCAATACTGAAAGACATTGACCACCTGCAGATAATGGTAGAGAATCTTCCACCCATATCTATAGACCCTGTCGCTGAGAATCAAAGAAAGATACGCTACCTGAATGCCATCTGCTCATTCGTGCGTAAGTACAATAACGATACCAAGACCGACCCTGTATTTTATAAAAAAGCAGTTGCCAATTTCAGAGGTATGATCTTGGCTCATCATGAGTTGAAGCTGATGGCCTATGTAAAGAACAATGTCAATATCTATTCCATATTCAATAACGAACTGCTGGAAGGATACCCTGATGTAAAAAGCTACTTGTATACAGAAATGGGCAAGAAAGAACCTGTACTGATGATACGCCGACTGAGCGAATATGCCACAGAGCCTTTTGCACCTGAGATAGTTGCCAATGCTGCACCATTGGTACCTAATGAGGTTTTTAATTATGCTACATCTTCAAATAGGGCATTGAGTAGTGCAGTGCGAAATAGCAAGGATACATTGGTACAGACTATAGTGCTAATAGCTGATAGATCTAAGTCGCCTCTGAAGGCACTGCCTTTTATGGGCAACATCTATCGTAAGAAGATGACTTTGGCACAGGTAGATTCCATCACAGGCAATCGTGATCTGTTCTTCCGTAGTCTGGTAGATCTGAAATTACAGAATGACAGTCTGGGAAGTGCATCCTACAGCGATGAGCTGGCTTACCGATCTAAGAACTATATACGCGATATGAATGATCTGCACGAGTCGAAGGACGAAGTGCGTTTCAAATGCCTCGAGGGGATGACACCACAACAGATGTACTACCTGATGGTATACGGACAGGACGAGATATACACCAGTAGTTTCCTGGGCACATTCAAACGCATGATGGACAGCATGAAGAACATGCATGGTAATGAGTTACTTGATACCATTCACCATGATAAGTTCAGAACATTTATACGTATGTGCGCAGGCTATAACACCCTGCGTTCTTTCCTGAATAGTATGGAGGAAGACAAGCGTAGCAAACTGATGAGTGACTTTATAGCCGGGCTGGAGAAGGGTAAGGAAGATGATCTGGAGGACGCAGTAGATGTGGCCGATGCCTTTGGAAGTATAGATGATACTGCACTTGTGTCATTCCTGAAGCAGCAAGTAAAACTGAACTACGAACAATCTTATGCCAAGAAGAGCAAGAAAGGGGTTATAGTATACGGCCTGTTGGCTACGCTTTTCCAAGGGGCTGATAGAAGCGAGAACGATGAAGCAGCCATGCAACAATCAGAGAAGCTGGGGCTGCCGCCTATCAATATGGTTCCATATAAGAATCTGGTTAAAGACTCTGTGGTATACGAGCAGTTTTTCTTTTTTGGTGATGAAGATGGTAAAAGCTCTTACGAGAGTTTCCTCTCTAATTTCAAAGAGAATAAGGGTAAGTGGAAGATATCGACCGATAAGTATTGGAGTACTATCACATCTACTGTAGGTAAAAAGGTGGTCATCTTTGCAAACCTGCCCCTGAAAGAGCCTGAGGACGAAGACGCACAGAACGAACTCTGCAAACACTTGTCTGATACGGGCATACATCCTACCATCATAGTACATAGAGGCCATAGCTACCACCTGCCTATAACGCTGGATCATCTGGATGAACATACCAAGATAGTGGTACTGGGCTCTTGTGGTGGTTATCATAATCTGGCATTGGTATTAGACCGCTCTCATGATGCACATATTATATCGTCCAAACAAGTGGGTACTATGAGTGTGAACGACCCTATAGTTAAAGCTATCAACGATCAACTGCTGGTGGGTAATGATGTGAACTGGATCAGTATATGGAAAGACCTGAGTAACTACTTTGAATCAAAACCTGCTATCAGAGACAAGTTCAATGACTATGTACCGCCCCACAAGAATCTGGGCGCTATATTCATCAAGGCTTATCGCCATCTGTCCAGCGCCGATGCTACTGATAAGTAGCTTAAAGTTTTGTAACTTTAGATATGTCTAAGATACTACTGAAAACAATTCATACCTATGCTCCTAAGAATGTAAGTAAGGATAAGACCAAGAAGAAACTGGAAGTAATACTAAAGGAACTGGACGAACTTCAGAACCTGCTGTATGCAGAGAAGAAGTATTGCCTGCTGATGGTGATACAAGGTATGGACGCATCGGGTAAGGATGGACTGACCAGAGATGTATTCACCTATATGAACCCGCAAGGCGTATCGGTAAAGCCTTTCAAAGAACCTACAGACGAAGAACTGTCTCACGATTTTCTCTGGAGGATACACCAGCATGCTCCTGCCAAAGGTATGATACAAGTATTCAACCGATCGCACTACGAAGATGTGTTAGTCACCCGTGTACATGGCAAGGTAGATGAAAAGACCGCCAAAGCCAGAATGACGGCCATCAACGATTTTGAGCGACTATTGGTGCAACATAACAATACACATATTCTCAAATTCTACCTGCATGTATCGCATGATGAACAGATAAACAGACTGGAAGAGCGACTGCGCATACCCCAAAAGATGTGGAAATATAGTGAGGAAGATATAGTGGAGTCTAAGCATTGGGATAAGTATATGTGGTGCTATGAGGATGTTTTCAATCATTGCAATGAAGTACCCTGGCATATAGTACCCTCAGACCAGAATTGGTACAAATCTTACATAGTAGCTAAGACCCTACGCGATACCCTGAAAGACCTGAATATGAAGTACCCAGGTATGAAGAAGTAATGTATTGGATATGTATTTAATGTGTTTGGCATTTTCATATCAAATAATTGTCTTATAAAGATAATACTACCTATTTCTGCGTCAAACTATCACAACTAATGCCCACCCCCAAAAAGTGGATATCTTTATTTGCATACCCCTATCCGCATTTCGTACCTTTGTTAAGTTTTCTGGGCCTTTTGTTGCATCCTTTGTCCCTAATACTGGTTCAAAAAACCGGAAAAAAACAAAAAAAAGCACAATTTTCACACAATGCATTGATTATCAATCAATTATATTGTGCTATACCTCAAAAAGCACAACAAAAGCACAACGATAGCACAATAAAAGCACAACGAATGCACAACGAAAGCACAACGAAAGCACAATGAAAGCACAATGAAAGCACAATTGATTTTTGCGTTAGTCTCTCATATAATTAAATGTGCTGCATATGTTCCCTACTCCATTCTGAATGACCACATTCATCACATTCCCCTTGAATGTGTATAATTTTTCGGCCAACTTTTATCATTTGGTTTAAATTTGCACATTATGCCTGCTGCAACAACTGTTACACATCCCGCCTGGCTCTTACTCGAAGACGGCACTCTATTGAAAGGAAGATCTTTTGGAGCCAAAGGTACCGGTGGCGGAGAAATATGTTTCAATACCGGAATGACCGGCTACCAGGAAGTATTTACCGACCCATCTTATACCGGACAAGTGCTCATCATGAACAATGCATACATAGGCAACTATGGGGTACTGGCCACCGATGTTGAGAGCGATAGGGTAACTATCAATGCACTGATCTGCAAGAATCTGTCTGCACGTTATTCTCGCATGATGGCCGATGACAGTCTGGATGACTATCTGATAAAGAACAATATAGTAGGTATAGCAGATGTAGATACTCGTGCTCTCGTACAACATGTACGTAGCAAGGGTGCAATGAACTGTGTAATATCGTCTGTAATAAGTGATGAGGCAGGGCTGAAAGCAGAACTGGCCAAGATACCTAATATGGAGGGGTTGGAACTATCGTCACAAATAAGTACTAAAATTCCTTACACACTGGGTTCGCCTAATGCACCTATACGCATAGCTGTGCTGGACTTTGGTGTAAAGAAACATATACTGGAATGTCTGGTACAGCGCAATGCGCATGTAAAAGTATTCCCTGCTAAAACAGATGTAGCCACAATGCAGGAGTTTCATCCGCATGGTTATTTTGTATCTAATGGTCCCGGCGATCCTGCATCTATGGGTTATGCCATCAGTACAGTAAAAGATATACTAGGCACAGGCAAACCGTTGTTTGGTATATGTCTAGGGCATCAGCTACTGGCATTGGCCAATGGTATCAGCACCTTCAAGATGCACCATGGTCATCGCGGTCTGAATCATCCGGTAAAGAATCTGATAACAGGTAAGGCAGAGATCACTACGCAAAATCATGGTTTCGGTGTGCAGCCTGAGTCAGTAAAAAATGCTGATCATATAGAAGTAACACATGTGAATCTGAACGATAATTCAATAGAGGGTATACGTATGAAGAACTATCCTGCATTCTCTGTACAATATCATCCTGAGAGTACACCGGGCCCGCACGATAGTCGTTACCTCTTCGATGATTTCTTGCAGATGGTAGAAAAGAGCATGTAGCAGCCGTTTATAGGTACTGTGGGGTTTACGAACCGTAATTTTTACTTTCACTTTTTTGATTTTTAGAAATGACCAAAGAAAAAATACTGATCGTAGGTGCTTGCGGACAAATAGGCGTAGAGCTGACACTGGCACTGAGAAAACTATATGGTAACAGTAATGTAATAGCTACTGATATACGAGAAGAACATCCACTGCTTACCGGTACCGGCCCATACATCACACTGAATGCTATGGACGGTGCAGCCATGCTGGCCATAGTGAAGAAAGAAGGTATCACACAAATATATTTGCTGGCAGCACTGCTTTCTGCCACCGGCGAGAAAGACCCTAAGCGTGCCTGGGATATCAATATGCAGAGCCTGACCATAGTACTGGACATAGCTGTTCAAGAGAAACTGAACAAAGTATACTGGCCTAGTTCTATAGCAGTATTTGGCCCTACTACACCTAGAGATAATACCCCTCAACAAACCGTAATAGAGCCGCGCACCGTATATGGTATCAGTAAGTATGCAGGCGAATTGTGGTGTCAATATTATAACCAACGTTACGGACTGGATGTGCGCAGTATACGCTACCCGGGCCTTATAAGCTGGAAGAGTGAACCCGGTGGCGGCACTACCGACTATGCAGTAGAGATCTACCATCAGGCATTGAAGACAAGTAAGTACACTTGTTTCCTAGCAGAGAATACCTACCTGCCTATGATGTATATGGATGATGCTATACGTGCTACCATAGAACTGATGGAATCGCCGATAGAGAAAATGAGAACACGTATGTCTTACAACATAAGTGCCATGAGTTTCTCTCCTAAAGAAATAACAGCTGCTATACAACAGCATATCCCCGATTTCAAGATAGACTATGCACCAGATTTCCGCCAGCAGATAGCAGACGGATGGCCTAAGAGCATAGACGATCTGGCTGCCCGCAACGACTGGGGTTGGAAACCTGACTTCGATCTGAACCGTATGTCGAAGGATATGCTTACCCGCCTGAAAGAGAAGATGCAGTTAGTATAATATCCTTTTATAATCTTGCACGTTATGGCTAAGCCTATAATGGTAGTACTCACAGGTGCCGGCATTAGTGCCGAGAGTGGCTTGCGTACTTTCAGAGATAGTGATGGACTATGGGAAGGATATAATATAGAAGATGTGGCCACTCCACGCGCCTGGCACCGTGATCCGCAACTGGTACTTGATTTCTACAATATGCGCCGTAAAGGAGTGCTGGAAGCTGAGCCTAATGCTGCACACAAAGCACTAGCTGCATTAGAAGTGCATTATGATGTGCGCATTGTTACCCAAAACATAGATGACCTACATGAGCGAGCGGGTAGTACCAATGTACTACACCTGCATGGAGAGATATTCAAGATGCGCAGCGAGCGAAATGAACATATACAATATCCCATAAAAGGTGACATACAACTTGGTGATACTGCTGAAGATGGTGCACAGTTGCGTCCACATATAGTATGGTTTGAAGAACCTGTACCTATGATAGAAGCTGCTATCCCTATTATGGATAGTGCAGCTGTTTTTGTACTGGTGGGTACATCGCTGGTAGTATATCCTGCAGCGGGTTTGGTAGACTATGTAAGACCCGAAGTGCCCAAGTATGTAATAGATAAGAAGATACCTCCTGTGAGTCGTTACCGAAATGTGATACCTATAGAAAGCACCGCTACAGAAGGTATGATACAACTAAAAGATCTTCTTCTTAAATAGAGGAAGGTGTATATCAGATAGCCTTAGTGATATTACATAGATGAGGGCAGGAAGCAGTTGATTCATTACCCTGTCTTGCGATGTGTTCAGGTGCCAGTCCAGACCTTGTGGTGTGATCACATATACCATCATATAACCCAATAAGCATAGCAGTATCAGCCACATCTGTTTGTGTGGCATTTGTCTTTTGATAATGCTTACCAAGATGTACAAGTAGAATGCATAGGCAGCGACTCTGAATTTCTCTTGTACATTCTTACAGAAGTATTGGTATATGAGTTGGTACCTATCTGCTGATGTCAAGAGCTTTAGGGTATCATGACCTTGTTTGCTTACTATGTCATTGGCACCTGCATAGCCTATTTTGAATATCGATACAGCCAATAACGGTAAGGCTATACCGGCAATAGTATATTTGATATGAGCTTTGTTAAATAACAGTGGTAGATAGAATAGCATGTAGAGGAAGGCGAGCATGATACCCTCGTTCTTGGTCCACATACAGCAGCCAATAAAGAACGCCGCTAGGGTGATGTACTTCTTGTCTGATAAATGGTTTGCACATATAAGTGCAGTCAGAAAAAAGAAACTCAGCAGTATATCTGCATACTGAGATACACCTTGGTACAAGTAGAAAGTGTTCTGTGTAAAGTAGATCAAGACTAGAGTTGCTACTACTAGGTTCTTTTTGAGGTTCTCTACAAATATCAATACAGGTATAGATAATGTAAGGAATATACTGACTGTAAAGGGTATCAATAGTATGCCACGATGTGCACATAGACGTATACAAAATCCAAGGAATGAAGGCAGCCCTAAAGGGTAGTCGGGGTGGTCGTTCTCAACATTGCCTTGAAAAGTACGGGACTATATTTGCCCATCTGCCAGATAATGGGCGCGGTGGTTCCAAAGTGCCCATGCATCCCAGCCACCATACTTAGAGGCTAAGGGATAGGAGTTGTATACCATCAGAGACATGCAGATGGCCAGTATAGTAAGCTGCCACCAAGGTAGCTTGTTAATAGCGTTGTTGTCTGCCCATAGCCACTTGAATACAGCTACAAGTGATAGTGCTATTATAGGCACTATCAACACAAAGGACAGATGTATTATCAGTAATAAAAAGTACATGATACTACAGCAACCCATAGCCATACCTAAGAACAATATGATTCTATTGGACGCTTGCATAGTTTACTTACAACTTAATATATAGTGATCGATAGAGTCTTTATTTTCCCATAGTATTCTGCGAGAGCCTATTAGCGAATGCAGTACAGAGTCATTTTCTTGTAGGCTGATGATGGTCAAAAGGGTATCGCAGGGGCTGGTACAAAAGGATACTTGATGACTGACAAGTAGATATCGGCTCATAGCATGGCTGTGTTCCAATGCCTGCGATTCATTGTAGTTGATACGTGTATGGGGTTTCAGTACATGAGCTATACCGGATAGGCCTTTGCGCAACTGGTCAGCTTCTTTATACTCAGTATTGTTCTTTCTGCTATGGAGAAACACAGCCACCATTGCAGATAATAAGAGGAGTATTACAAGAGTCACGCTTTTCATGTGAAACTAAATTAATACTTCACTTCCAATTCCACCATTTTAATTTTTCGGGGTCTCTTTTTTCAGGAGGCGTATCGGCATAGTACACTGCACAACGGAAAACATAGAGCAGGCAAGGATCTTGTACAACACCGGCAAACTTGTTGCTGGCATCGTATAGATCTTGCGGGTCTTTATACTTTAATTGAGATACAGAAGTATATCCAATATTCCAGAGGTCATTAGCAATTGAGATACCCACACCGGGAATTTGGCGAAGATCTTTTATGGCTAGCTCTTTGGTAGTGGCCATAGTGAAAAAATTTAGGCCTGCAGGCTGAAAAGACTATCTACGAATTCTGCTTTGTTGAATATCTGCAAGTCTTCCATTTTCTCACCCACGCCTATATACTTTACCGGTATCTTGAATTGGTTGGCAATAGCCAATACCACACCACCTTTAGCAGTGCCATCCAGTTTGGTAATTGCAATGGCAGTAACATCAGTAGCTGCAGTGAATTGTTTGGCTTGTTCTATAGCATTCTGTCCGGTGCTGCCATCCAGTACCAGCAGTACTTCGTGTGGGGCATCTGGCATTTTCTTAGCGATGACACGGCGAATCTTGCCCAGTTCATCCATCAGGTAAGACTTATTGTGTAAGCGGCCTGCTGTATCTATTATTACCACATCTGCCTCGCGCGCCATGGCACTTTGTACCGCATCGAAAGCTACGGAACTAGGGTCGCTGCCCATTTCTTTCTTAACGATAGGTACACCTACACGCTCACTCCAAATAGTCAGTTGGTCTACAGCTGCAGCACGGAAAGTATCAGCCGCACCCAGTACTACACTTTTACCATGTTTTTTAAAATTATAGGCCAGTTTACCGATGGTAGTGGTTTTGCCTACACCATTTACACCTACAACAAGAATTACATATGGTTTTTTACCCGCTGGCAGGTCGAAAGTTTCGAATTGGTTATTATCAGCAATTGTGAGCATTCCCATGATCTCTTCCTGCAAGATTCGGTTGAGTTCTGATGTACCCAGATATTTGTCCTTAGCAACACGGTCTTCAATACGTTTGATGATAGCAACAGTAGTATCTACACCTACGTCGGCACCTACCAGAGCTTCTTCTACCTGGTCAAGAACCTCTTCGTCCACCTTGTCTTTACCGGCAATCGCTTTGGTGATCTTTGAAAAGAAACCTTCTTTAGTTTTTTTCAGCCCTTGGTCCAGAGCTTCCTTCTGTTCCTGTTGTTCCTTATTACGTTTGAAGAGTTTATCGAAAAAACCCATGTTGGTTGTTTTGGGAGTTGCGAATTTACTGAATTAAAAAGAAAGAAGCTTGTCTATTACAAGTAAGAGGATAATATAGCGAATATATCAACTATTGATATTTTGATAGTACTACACATATAGTATAATATATATATAATTATAGGACAACTATCCTTTCATTTAAAGAATTAAATAAGGGTCCTGAGTTATCTATTTTTGTTTTATCAGGTATATTGCCTGTACTTTATTCTAAATCATTTCAGCATGTCTTTTGTTTTTGAACCCATATTAGGAGAAATATCAGCACTTACTATTAGCAGCCCAGACTTGGACAAATCATTATCCTTTTATAAGCAACTAGGGTTCAAGGAGATCATGCGATTTGATTTTCCATTCCCATGGATACAAATAACAGATGGTGCATTATTGATCATGCTGAAGAAGAGCGATAATCCATATATAGCGTTGACCTACTATGTAAAGAATATAGAGAGTTTGGTGTCTACATTAGAAGCAAAGGGTGTCAATATTTATGAAAAGCCTACACCATCGGACATGGTGAAAAGGCACTTAATAAAATCGCCTGATGGGGTCAATATTAGTTTGGTGACTTATATGGAAGGGTTTCAACAACCAGCAGGACCTACCATGTTGACCATGCCACAAACAGATTATTTTAATCCGGACAAGTATGTTAATAAAGCGTGTGGAATGTTCGGTGAATTTGCTCATCCTGTAATAGATATGAATGCTTCGATCGCGTTTTGGGAATTATTGGGTTTTAAAGTGTTGTCAAAATTTGAAAGCCCTTATCCATGGGCTATTATATCTGATGGGTTGAGTGTAGTAGGGCTGCATCAGTCTACCCATTTCTCATATCCTGCAATGACCTTTTTTGCTTCTGATATGTTAGATAAAATAGAAGCTATCAAAGCAAGTGGTATAGATTGTTACGATGAGTCGCGAGGTGCCGGAAATTTGATACTTACTACACCGGAACAGCAACATATTTTCCTCTTTAAAATGGGCATGTAAATACGGAAGGAATGTGCATATATGAATGATTGGAGTTGTCCGTATTGGAAACAGGTCGCTTACTGCTAAGTAAATTGATTACAATTAATAAATAGTATTTAGTTTAACTTATTTCTTTTTATTAGTTTTTCTTTTAGCTATAGTGATAGGAGCATCAGTATATGAAGCCTCTTCAGTTTTGGTGGAATGAGCTACAAGACCATTTAATTTGTTGATCTCTTCTTGTGTTAGGTAACGCCACTTGCCGGGCTTTAGATCACCCAACAAGACATTCATGATACGTACCCGTATCAGTTTTGTAACATCGTAACCCAGATATTCGCACATGCGGCGTATTTGCCTGTTAAGCCCTTGGGTAAGAATGAT